>ERZ869909.14-NODE-14-length-285205-cov-22.179077_pt1 | contig 285205 bp, 267 predicted proteins | sample MGYA00520892_ERZ869909 | MGnify/ENA primary metagenome ERZ869909 (study PRJEB32215, sample SAMEA104723947) | bioreactor metagenome | biome: bioreactor; feature: anaerobic bioreactor; material: water | place: China | collected 2015-03-12 ... | reverse complement strand
AGAGCAGGATTCGAACCTGCGAAGACATAGTCAGCAGATTTACAGTCTGCCCTCGTTGGCCGCTTGAGTATCTCCCCAAAGTTTAACCAACAAATCATTTAGTTGGCAACCCATTAATTTTCAGAACATTAAGAGCCGATGGAGGGACTCGAACCCACGACCTGCTGATTACAAATCAGCTGCTCTAGCCAGCTGAGCTACATCGGCTTTTTAAACTTTTTGGCGCCCATTTTAGGCATAAAAAAGTCCGCTATTTCTAACGGACTGCAAATGTATATAAATTTTGTTTTTAAAAAAATTTTTTTGAAAAAATTTCTCTACATATGTGCTCTTTGTTTTTCTTTTCTTTTTTTAAGTTGTCTTTCCAAAGCTTGAGCACATTCATCAATACCAATTTCAAAGCGCTTACATTCTTTTTTCACAATTAAATCGTCACCGGGTATGCTTAGTAAAACTTCTACAATTTTGTTCTCGGGGCTGGCTGTGTTTTCAAGTTTTAAAAAGACGTCTGCAAATATTATTTTATCATAAAACTGTTCCAGCTTGCTTAATTTTTTCTCGATAAAATTGATCAATTTGATGTCTGCATCAAATCCCGGGGTTTGAACATTTACTTTCATATATTTCAAATTTTAAATTAAATCTATTTTATATCACTTTTTATTTCTTGGGTGGGTATTTGAGTACACCTTTTTTAATTCGGCTATGCTGTTATTTGTATAAACCTGAGTCGAAGCCAAACTGGCATGACCTAAAAGTTCTTTGATTGCATTGAGGTCTGCTCCTTCATTTAATAGATGTGTTGCAAATGAATGTCTTAAAATGTGTGGACTCTTTTTTTCTTTAGTTGATATAGCACTAAAGTAATTATTAATAATTCTATACACAAGTGTTTGACTTATTTTAACTCCTTTTTTGGACAAAAAAAGCGCTTGTTTTGAATTGTTACTTTCATAGTCTTTTCTAATCTCTATGTATTCTTTTAAGGTTTTAATTGTGGGCTGTATAAGCGGTACTATACGTTCTTTATTTCGCTTACCTAAAACCTTTACACTTTGCTTATGAAAATCCAAATCAGATAGTTTTAACTGTATTAATTCTGACTTACGCATGCCTGTTGCATAAAACAGTTCCACTATGGCTTTATTTCTGATGCCTTCAAAATCTTTATTGTCATCCAATTGATCGATTACATTTCCAATCTCCTTTTCTGAAAATGGGATTTGAAGTGTTTTTGGCACTTTCAATGACTTGTGCTTGGCTAATGGGTTTTCACTTATTTGTTTGGTTTTCAAAAGAAACTTATAATAGGCCTTTAATGAGGAAATCTTTCGGTTGATGCTTTTGTTGCCTATTTTGTTTTCAAATAAATTGACAATCCAGGACCGTATCATTGCATAATTGACCGTTTTTAAATCGGTGCAATCAAACTCATTTTTGATAAATTCTTTGAAAGTCTCCAAGTCATGCAGGTAAGCCTGAACTGTGTGTGCAGAATAGTTTTTCTCTAATTTAAGGTAATTGATGAAAGCTGAAAGGGGCATAAGCTTTTTTGTTTCATCGTAAATTTACAAAACTTCCAAGAGATTAAAATGATTTATATCAGCAAAAAAAAAAAAAAATCCCGAAGCATCGGGATTTTTAAATTTATTGTAAAAACAGATTGATTTAAATGTCTTCTCTGTCTCTAAGTCTCTGAATGTATTGTGCTTTTTGAACTTCAGCACGTCTTGATACAGAAGGTTTTGTGAACTGTTGCCTGCTTCTCAATTGACGCATGACTCCTGTTCTATCAAATTTCCTTTTGTAGCGCTTTAACGCTTTATCAATATTCTCTCCGTCTTTTACCGGTATAATTAACATAGGGAAAACACCTCCTCTCTTTTAGTTCGGCAAAATTAAAATATTTTTTTAATTCCAAAAATAATTTTAATTTTTTAGAACAATTTTTACTTTGTTGGCTTGTATTCCTTTTTATCAATAATAATCTTTGCTAATATCTCTCTCAGTATTTCTGAAGTTCCCCCACCAATAGGCCCAAGCCTGCTGTCCCTTAATAGCCTTGCTAAGGGATATTCCTCCATATAACCATAACCACCCAAAAACTGAAGGCAATCATAGATGACTTCATCGGCAATTTTTGTTGAAAGCAATTTTGACATTGTGGCTTCTTTGACCACATACTCGCCATTATTCAATTTGGCAGTTACATTGTAGTTAAAAACTTTACACATTTCCACTTCACTGGCACGTTCTGCCACTTTGTGCCTCAAAGCCTGAAATTGATTGATGGTTTTTCCAAAAGCTTTTCGTTCAGCCATATATTCCAGAGCATAGTCAATGGCATATTCAGCTCTGGCGTGTGCATTGATTCCCATGATTAAACGCTCCAGTGCAAAGTGGTGCATGATATATGTAAAGCCCATATTTTCTTGTCCCATTAAATTTGAAGCGGGTATTACCACATTGTCAAAAGCTATTTCTGCAGTATCTGAAGCTCTCCAACCAAGCTTGTCAAGTTTGGTTGCAGAAATTCCGGGGGTATCCCTATCCATAATAAAAATACTCATTCCTTTATGGTCAAGTTCAGGGTTGGTTTTTGCGGCCACTACCAGATAATCTGAATAAACACCGTTTGTAATAAAGGTTTTAGAGCCGTTGATGATATAATTATCTCCGTCTTTTACAGCAGTGGTTTTCATACCGGCAACATCTGATCCTCCAAAAGGTTCAGAGATGCACAAACAACCCATCTTTTCGCCACTAATACTTGGTGGGAGGTATTTTTGCTTTATTGCTTCATTGCCTTCATGGCTAACATGTGTCATTGCCAGATAAGCATGGACCCACATAGCAGCAGCAAAACCACCGGAATTTATTTTTTGTAATTCTTCAAGAAAAATGACCATATAGAAAAGGTCCAGACCCATCCCGCCATATTTTTCAGGATAGTTGAGGCCAAAATAGCCCATATCCCCAAATTTTTTCCAGATAAACCGTTCAATGGTTCCGGTTTTTTCCCATTTTTCAATGTGGGGTACTACTTCTTTCTGTAAAAATTCCTGAAAACTCTTTCTAAACAATTCGTGTTCTTCTGTAAAGTATGTGATGTTCATTGTGAATGATTAATTGTTGTGTGTTTATGGTTTTAATTAGTAATAAGTATTAAGAACAAAGTATTAAGATTGTGTGGATTACTTAATGGGATATTTATATTTCGATATTCTTAATTCGTTATTCAATACTCGTTATTTATCTATGGTCAAATATAAGGCAAATCTCTCAAACTTATGAATAGGAAAGCCCTCAACGTTTTTTAATTCTTCAAGTTCTTTAAATCCTTCGTGAAGCATTCTGTAATCCACAATTTCGCGTGCAAGGTTAAAATTAATAAATGGCAAAGTCGCCATATCTGAAGCCGAAGCTTTATTGATGTTGATTTTTGTAATCTCAGGTTTTTCTTTTACCGTAAAGTCATTGAGTATGCGTCTCACAACTGCATTTTCCAACCCGTAAACATCATAAAGTTGTTCATCAACCAAAAAACCATTTAACCTGTTTCTATACTGAATGATTCGTTGTGACAAAACTTCTCCAATGCCATTCACCTGCTGAAGCTCTTCGGCGGTAGCCTTGTTTAAATCAATTTTTTGTGCAAAGGGTTTTTCTGTGTTAAAACTTCTGCTTTGTGAAGTTGTTCTGGGATTGGTCACCCAATCGGGAAATTGAAAATAAGGGCTTATATCATTAAGTAGTGAATCTGAAACACGTGTTACATTTTTAAAATCGGCAACAGAATTGATCCATTTGCCTTCTGCCCTGAATTTGTGCAAACGGTCAATTTCCTCAGGTGTCATCCCCAGTCTATAGCCGGAATAATCGGTGATGAAATTTGGGTTGAATTTTCTTTGCTCTGGTTGGCGGCTTGTTGTGGCAATATCTCTGAGAGAGTCTATTTGTCGTTGCAATGCCACAACTTCTTCAGACTCTAAATCGATAACAGATTCGTTTTTAAAATCAATATTGAAATAGATAATTTGTGCTGTTACGACAAGTGCTAATAAAAACAAAATCTCATTTCGTTGTTTTTTGGAAAACCTGAAATGAGATTTTGAATTATTCATATTCGAAAAATTTATTCTTCTTCCGGGGTTTTATACAATTCGCCTGCTTTCAATCGTCTCATATAATCCCTTAAATCCTGACGCACTTCGCCGGACATTAAGTAAAGACCAATTATATTAGGAAAAGCCATAGCGAGTATCATCATATCTGAAAAGTCAAGTACCGCTCCTAAACTGATAGAAGCACCAATAACCACAAAGAACAAGAAGATTACTTTGTATGTCATTTCTGTTCTTTTGCTTTTTCCAAATAAATAGGTCCAGGCTCTCATTCCATAGTAAGACCAAGAAATCATGGTTGAGAATGCAAAAAGGAAAATCGCTCCTGTTAATATATAGGGAAACCAGGAAATTACACTTCCAAATGCATCAGAGGTGAGTTGCGCTCCTGCCATTCCCACCACTTCGTGTTTTCCGGTAAAAATAAGCACCAAAGCAGTTAATGTACATACAACCACAGTATCAATGAAGGGCTCCAAAAGTGAAACAAAACCTTCAGACGGCGGATTGTTTGTTTTAGCAGCACTATGGGCAATAGCAGCAGAACCAATACCTGCTTCGTTAGAGAAAGCTGCCCTTTGGAAACCAAGAATCAATACCCCAATCACACCTCCTTTAAGTGCTGATGGACTAAATGCCCCATCGATGATTGCATTAAATGCAGGAATAATATTCTCAATATTTACAGAAATTACTATTATACAAGCTATGATATAAATACTAGCCATAAAAGGGACAACTCTGGAAGTCACTTTGGCTATACTTCTAATTCCACCAATAATAACAGCGGCTACAAGAATCATTATAATAAGTCCGAAAGCTGTTCCATATTCTGCTATTGCAGGAATCTGACCTTTTACGGCTTCAAACGACTGGTTGGCTTGAAACATATTTCCACCACCAAAAGAAGCCCCAACACAGAGAATCGCAAAGAAAGCAGCGAGGAATTTACCTAATCCTTTTTTGTTTTGTCTTTCCAGACCTTTTCTCAAATAGCTCATTGGTCCACCAAAAACCCGGCCGTCAGGTCCAATTTCACGGTATTTTACCCCTAGGGTACATTCCACAAATTTGGAAGACATACCAAGGAGACCGGCTAAAATCATCCAAAAAGTTGCACCGGCTCCACCCACTGAAATGGCAACCGCCACACCGGCAATATTTCCAAGACCAACAGTTCCAGAAACAGCAGTAGTCAAAGCCTGAAAGTGGGTCACCTGTCCTGGTGCATTGGGATCGTCATATTTTCCTCTGGCCAAATTAATCGCATGTCTAAAACCACGCAGGTTGATAAAGCCCATTCTTATAGTAAAGAATATTGCACCAATAACCAACCAAATCACAATGAAGGGAACTCCTTTTTGTTGCTTATCACCATTGGGGTGTAAAATGGGTACTTTTTCATCATAAACAATAGTAGCAAATTTGTGCGCTCCTGTTTGAATAACATCAAGACTACTTTCTGAGTCATAAATAATATGGCCTTGAGAAGTGAGGTGTTCCAGTTTACCATTGGCAGGTGCTACAGCAATAATCTCTTGTCCATCTTTCTCAATAACAGCGATGGCTTCGCCTTCTTTAACGTTACTGTTATTCGGCTTTAGCCATTCTTTCAACACAAAAACCCCTTCAACACCGGGCTCCCACCCGGGAGCGGGAACTTGTTCAAGGTCTGCATAAATAACCGGATCATAAATTCCTATTGCAGAAAAGGGATCCCAGAAAAGCCATTCACCAATTTTTGCTACAATGGGCGTAAAAGTTCCGTTAAATTTTTCTGCTATTGCTTCAGCCGGAACTGTATATTCTTTTGTAACTGAATTCCCTGTTGCATCAGTAATTGTAACTGTATAAGGAATGCCTTCAGTAAGCCCAACAGCCTTATTTGAAGTAAGTGGTGTGCTTTGATTACTCCACTTGTAGGTGTAAGGCTCTACACCACCATCTACTGTTACTTCAATAACCCCATCATTAATAATGTCTGAAGGATTTGTAATTCGTTCACTTACTGTAAGTTCCTGTGAGTAAACCACTGCAGAAAAAAGCAACAGTATTGCGGTAATATGTTTTGAGATCATATTAAAAAGGTAGTTAGTTTTTAATTTTTTACAAAAGTGCAGGCAAGATGCTAAAAAAAAAAACGAATTCAAATTTTTTTTGTAATGAAAATCTAATTTGATAATTAGCTGACTCCTGAAGTGGAAACATTTACAAATCAAAAACCGAACTACGTTTGGTGTAAACCAAGTCTTTAAGCTTAATCCAAAATGCTAAGGTGAGGTATAGCACAAATCCAAAACCCAAAGTTGCAAATGAAGAATAAATAAAAAACAACCTCACATTTTTGGCGCGCATACCCAGTTTGTCAGCCACCCTTGACGAAACGGCAAAACCGTATTTTTCAAAAAAGGTACGGATGTTGAAAATGAGGCTAGACATAATTTAAAGTTGAATTTAGCAAAAGTATTAATTGTGGAATTAATATCAATTATTTTTGTATATTGTTTCTTATATCTTAAGAAAATGAAAACCTTCTTTACATTATTGTTTCTTTTTTTTCTTTCAATTTTTAGTTATTCTCAAGACTTATACATACCTGATGCAGTATTTTTAAATAAATTAATCAATCAGGGAGTTGACACCAATGGAGATGGAATCATTCAACTTAGCGAAGCGCTTGCTGTCACGACCCTTAATGTGAATTCCACACAATCGAATGACAAAATTGAAGATATGGAAGGCATCCAATACTTCACAAACCTTACTCAGTTAAGGTGTACAAGTAATTTAATTACTACACTTGATGTAACAGCGTTAACAAACTTAGAACTTTTGCATTGCACTTCAAATCAAATCACTTCACTAAATATAAGCGGATTAAGCCAATTAACAACTCTTTGGGCTCAAGGGAATGCGTTACCCCATATTGATTTAAGTGGATTGGATAATATCTGGTGGATATGGGTTAACAACAATAATTTATCTCAAATAGACTTAACCGGCTTAAATACTCTTGAAGCCATTTGGATAGCTAATAACCAGCTTTCAAATATTGATTTCACTCCCACACCAAACTTAAATTATATTGATGTTTCAGGAAATTTTTTAACTGAAATTGAAGTAAACCACTTAACCGAACTAGGGATACTTGATTGCCAAAATAATCAAATTGGGGATATATCAATCTCAAACTTAGTAAATCTTTATACACTATACATAGGAAACAACTTAATTGAAGAAATCGATGGAAGCCAAAACCCTAATTTTATTGAACTCCACTGTCAATCCAACCCTAACCTGACTTATATCAACATGAAAAATGGAGCAATTTCCGGTGCAGACCCGGACATGTTGTATTTTGGATTTGCATTTTACGACTTACCAAACTTACAATTTATATGTATAGATCCCGGTGAAGAATATGCATTATCTGAAAGTGGATATGACCCAAACAATGTAACTGTTTCTACTACTGATTGTACAATGTCTGTCACAGATGTTGACCTGAATAGCTCAACACTTTATCCAAATCCGATTGTAGATTTTTTCCATATAACAAATATAGATAACGCTTCTGATTTTATTGTTCTTGATGTCACAGGTAAAGTTCTTTTTGAAACCTCTTCCTATGAAACGACAAAAAATGAAATTATGAATTTGAAAACAGGAACTTATATCTTAATCTTAAATGATGCGTCAAACAACTTGAAACAGTTCAGGTTCATTAAAAAGTAAGACTTCCTTTTATCCTTTTATCAGGCTAACCCCCACCCCACATTGTATGCATTTCCTCTTATCACAGTAGTTTGTTTTTAATTCCAGCAACGCCTGTGAGTGCATAGCATTTTTCGCAACCGGCTTGAGCGCATTAAATTTTACAATCACATTGTTTTCTTCGGGGTTAACACTTTGAATCAATTCAAGTAAGGTTTCCGGGATTTCCTTTCCGGTGTGTTTGTGGTGACAAAAAACAACCGGAAGTATGGTATTTATTATAAGTAAATCGATAAAAGATTTTGACAGCTTCTTTTTACGCTTAGGCGAAAGGGAATTGAAATGAAAATGAGTATCCCAAAACCCAGAAGCGCTACTATTGAATAACCCATATATTTCCTCTTTGCTTTTGGCAGCAATGACTTTTGAAAACAATTGGTGGTTCTCAAAATACAGGGTCGCCATTTGTGCCAACCTGATTGTTGGAAAATTTACCGGGCGCAACCTGAAAAATTGAACGGGTAAAACGTCACGGTTCTCTAGTTGAAATTTGTTTTTTATAAATCGATATTCTGTTTTCAGTTTATTGAAATACTCATCATCCAATTCGGTTTCCAGCAAACCTGCCTGACCGAGCAGAAGTGCTTCTATTTGAATTTGATTTTTTTGAACTTTTCTCAGCACAGAATAATCAAAAGACCGGGCAATCGAAAGAAATGCCTGCCCGTTGTTTTTTAAGCCAAAATTCTTGGCCAACATCATAAAAAGCACAGCCTCCCAATCGTTTTTAGAAAATTTAAGCAACTCAAATATTAAATCTGACTTGTTTTCAAGCCGCTCAAAATAGAGCCGCTCCAACCAGTTTTGCAAGACAAAGTCATCCACCTCCCCAAAAGAATCCTCGCAGGGAATCCATTTTTTATTTCCTGAAAAAAGTTTGTTGTAGCTTGAAAGTGTGGAATTTTCAATTCGGTTTTTTAGTTCTAAAGTTGGAATAACCGTATTGTCTTTTCGGAAAACATCCACATCATGCTGCCAAACCACATGCAGGATGACATTGTCATAAGCCGAATCGATTTCGTGCCGGTGGGCATACCAGTCAGAAGATTTCAAATGAATTTCCACATTGCCCACCCAAAGCTGCCCGCCTATCCTAATTTTTGCACTGAAAAAATCAGGCCCGGAATCGAGGTTGTGGCTCCCATGATTCACAATCTCAATGGCTTCATCATTCTGAGTTATTAATTCAGTTTTTGAAAACTTTTGAAATTTCCAGATGTAATGTAGAAAATCTTCTTGCATATTATAAAAATAATACGAGATTTTCTAAAAAACAATTGTGGTCTTCTTTAAAAAATTAAAATTGAATGCCCGCAGAGATTCCCAGGCTTAGAGTTTGTAAATTAAAATTTGTTGAGTTATCTAAAGTATATTCTTTTGACTTCGCAAAAATTGAAATTACGTACATAAAATCAGTGTCATCATAAAAAAGATAACCTATCCCTAACTTTGCCGAACCACCAGATTTAAAGTTACCTACTTTTAAATTCCTGCCCGCATTTAAACTTACAAACGGACCATCATAATAATAAGGGTTTAAATGAAATTTTATTTCCCCTACAATTGGAATGGCAAGTATGTTTTCACTAACATGATAGGCTAAACCAATACCAGCAGACAATGAAAGGCTTTTTAAGAAATAAAATCCATGGAAGCTGTTAATTTCTAATTCAAATCCTTTATTAGGAATGATAGGTTCATTAGAATACCCTTTTTCTCTATTGAATAAAAATTCAATGTTATTACTATTAGTATAAGTAATAACATGCTTATCAGACTTCTCCTTTTGTGAATACAAAAAGCTACTGAAAATAAATAAAATCAGTAAAACAGAATTTCTTTTAATCAATATAACCCATTTTTTTCATCCACTCATCGTTGTACATTTTCCCAACATATCGGCTTCCGTGATCGTGAAATAACACCACCACCACATCATCCTTGGTGAAATGCTCTTTGAGTTGCAAAAGCCCCTTCATAGCAGCTCCTGCAGAGTTGCCCAGGAAAAAACCTTCTTTTTTGGCCAATAATTGTGTGTAAACAGCCGCATCTTTATCGGTTACTTTGGTGAAACCGTCAATGATACTGAAATCTACATTTTTGGGAAGGATGTCTTCACCAATTCCTTCGGTGACATAGGGATAAATTTCCTTTTCATCAAAAATACCTGTTTCGTGGTATTTTTTGAAAACACTGCCATAAGTGTCAATACCCCATACTTTAATATTCGGGTTTTGTTCTTTAAGGTATTTCCCAACTCCGGAGATGGTTCCTCCGGTTCCCACACCCACCACAAAATGGGTTACTTTCCCGTCAGTCTGTCTCCAGATTTCCGGGCCTGTGGATTCATAATGCGCTTTTGCGTTTGAAAGGTTGTCATACTGATTGACATACCAGCTGTTTGGGGTTTCTTTTGCAAGTCTAGCAGAAGTTGAGTAGTATGACCTTGGATCATCAGGTGCTACATCGGTTGGGCAAACCACTACTTCGCTGCCCACAGCTCTGAGGAAATCCATTTTTTCCTTACTCTGTTTATCGCTGATAACACACACCATTTTATAACCTTTGACAATGGCTGCCAGTGCGAGTCCCATTCCGGTGTTGCCTGAGGTGCCTTCTATGATGGTTCCACCGGGCTTTAGTCTGCCGTCGGCTTCGGCGTCTTCTATCATTTTAACGGCCATTCTATCTTTTACAGAATTTCCTGGGTTAAAAGTTTCATATTTTGCCAGCACCAATGCGGGGATTTCTTCGGCCAGTTTATTGATTTTTACCAAAGGTGTATTACCAATAGTTCCAAGTATATTTTCTGCGTATTCCATATCTGATTTTTGCGGAAGCAAAGGTAAGGAAATGAACTAAAAAATTAGATTTGTAAACTGTTATTTAAATACCAAAAAACTCAAGATCATTTATGAGACCAATTCTTTTAGAAGAGACCTCTGACTTGCTGATTCATTTTAGCCATAGGGAAGATTTTTGAAGTGGAATCCACGAATTACAAAATAATATAATACTTTAAAAACATAGATTTTACTTCTTTATAAATTTAATTTTTTGTTTAAAATTTGGGTAGATAAATTCCACTACATACATACCGCTTGATAATGAAGACACATCTATTTCTTTCTGACCGGGTTTCCATTTCTTTTCAAAAAGTTTTTGACCGCTTGAATTGAAAATGGTAAATTTTACGGGTAACAAATCAAATTTTATTTTTAAGGTATCTTCAACAGGGTTGGGATACAAAATAAAATTATTAATTTCATTTTCAGTGATGGACAATAGCTGGTTTTCATACCACAAAATTTGTTTTGTCGTTTGAGTTGCTGTTACCACGTCTATCATGCCATTACCATTAATGTCTGCCGCTTCAAGGGTTACTGAATTTGTCAAATTATTAGTGATTAAATGTGGGTTGCTAAAATTGCCTAGCCCGTCCAAGTTTTCATACCAGTACATAAACCCCGGTGTGCCCGGCCTTATAGCAAACAAATCGATATCACCATCGTTGTCGATATCTGCCGGGTAAAAAGCGGTAATAAGATGATCTAATTCAATAAAATTTTCTGAACTAAAGGCACCTTCTCCATCCAGATTTTCCCACCAGGAAAATTTATGATTTGCACCAGAACTACTACCAACTATATCCAAGACACCATCACCATCTATATCTATTAAATGCATATATAATACTGCAATTCCTGTAGAACCAATTTCAATTGGCCCACTAAAATTGCCCTGTCCATCCAGGTTTTCAAACCAAGCCATGGTTTGGAAATTAGGTGTCCCTGAAACAATATCTAAAAAGCCATTGCCATTGATATCACCCACTGCAATACCAAAACCATTTGAAAAATTGGTTATCACTACATTCCCCGATGAAAAATTGCCGCTACCCAAGTTGCGGTACCAAGTAATACTGCGATCAGAATCAGCACTCGCAGACACCACAATATCCAACATACCGTCACCATCTATATCGGCCAAAACAATAGCCCTGGCACGAGTGGTCGGATTTTCGGGAATAATTTGGGGTGTTCCAAAAGTACCATTGCCATCAAGATGCTCCATCCATCTTAAAGCTAAACCAGGTGTTGTAAGATTTGGTGCTGTAAAAACAATATCTTTATAACCATTCCCAGTAAGGTCTCCAACTACAAAATAAGTTAAATTTTGTATATTTTGAGCTATCAAAATGGGCGGGCTGAAGTTGCCCGCCCCTCCTAAGTTTTTATGCCAGTAAATAGCCGATTGGCCTCTAAAAGTAACTATATCTTGAAGCCCATCATTATCTATATCAACCAATATCAACTTGGCAGAGCCTGCAATACTGTCTTCATAAATCAAATGCTCCTGCCATTGGCTTAGGACTTGAAAAGGAACCATAAATATTAATAAAAAAAAAAGGCGTTGCATTACTCGTTGTCTTTATAAATCACGTTTTGTTGAATGGCTCCATCTTCATATAATTTATCAATCTTATACAAACCTGGATCTAGTTGTTGAATCAAGTTTGGATTGTTTATAGAAGTTGAGTCTTGTGTGGTAATAGTTACATTAGCATTAAAAACACCATCATTAAATTTGGTGATTTTACCACCTATTGGTGCCCGGTTCCAATTGTCATAACATTTCCTGGTGTTTTGACCGTATGAGCTAGGCAGTGGCGGGTTAAACAAAATCTGAATGGCAGAATGATTGGGGTGAGTTATACTACTAAAATCTGTTTCATCGACTTCAACCATCAATAATGTAGTATTCCCAATAGTAAACGAGGTATCGTTATACGGACTCGGCTCGGGGCAATCACATTGACACTCCCTGAATCTGTATCGAAAACCCGGTTGAAAAAGTGGCGGTTCATTCGTTACAGGACCAGAAATATAGTATTCGCCTTTATAAGGTTCATACAAAGAGGCTATGGTATTTTGTAGGGGTTGAAACTTTGTGGGGTTTGAAAGCACCCTGTGTCGCATTGCAAGAAATTGCTCATTAAAAAAATTGGGGTATTGCATCATACAGGGCGAGCAATCGCTCATAATATTACTGACGTCTTGAGGAAAAACGACATATGGAACTCCATTACTATCAGTTTGTGAACCATCATTTACATATTCACAAGTCTGTAAATTCACAAAAGGGTAAGTGCCTGAAAAAGGTTCTGTAAACCTGTTGATGGCAGCTGTCTCAACTATTCTGTCACCTGTTGTACTGGCATTAAAATCAGGGTGTTGTGGATCACGAGGCACATTTTCTGTTGTGGAACGAGTGTGCCCCAAACCTAATACGTGAGCTATTTCATGAGGGTTTACAAAATTTGTGAAGTCTTGTGGTTTTACAATAGCAAATGAATTTCCATAACTAGCGGCACCTCTATAATGTTCTGTTGCGTAAGGCGCATATATATTAATTGCATTGGGGTGCTTTAAATTATTTGCATTTACATAGTTCCAAAAATCTGAAATTTGGCACCTTCTTATCATTCCATAACCGTGGGGGTCAAAATCAGGATAAACAACGCAAGTGCCTCCTTGATATATGAGTAATGTTGTGTTTGGGGGACTATCAAACGAATCATAACCCACATATTTAAAGAAAATATTATACTTGTTGTAAGTTCGGTTTAAATGAGCCACACCTTCCAAAACTTTATATTCAGTAAAATCGTTATTTGGATTTCCACCCGGGTTGTAATTTCCGTTTGGATCATTTACTTTCCAAAAAAACACATTCAAAACAATAGTCTCAATGGGATTGTTGGGTTCTACATCAAATAGCACTGAAGTAATTTGATTGTTTTCAGGAACTTCTTCTGCATCAAAAACACAATCATCTACTTCTTGTGCATGAAAAGCTGAGATAAACAGCAATAAAATAAGGGTTAAGAGAGATTTACCCCCCCCAACAGCTTTAAGAAAATTACATTTGTTTTCATAATTTTTAGGTTATTTAGTTAATATCTATCAACTAATTTACAATTAATTTTACAAATCCACAAAATAAACTAAAACAATAATTGAGTAAAAGCCACAAGGCATACAAAATAAGACAAGTTTTGTTGGATAAAGGGATTGTGCTAAAAATCATTCCTTTAAAAATTGAGAAAAATTTACAGAAACTTAACCCAAAAATGCCAATCACAATCATAGTTATCTATTCAAAGGCTGAAGTGCTTTGGTTTCCCTAAAATAAATAATAGCATCATACCTGAGTGGCAAAATAGTGGGCACAAATTGTCTGTTGTCGTTTCTTGGGTTATAAACCACACCCACTGCCCTGTTTCCGAGCACTTGTTGCATCTGTTTGTCATTACGGTCTTCTTCATCAAATATGAGGTAAAAAGACTCCAGTCCCGTTTTGTGAAATTTGGATTCCACGCTGTTTGATGTTGCTTTGGGAATGGTCATTTCTTCCATGGGAGAACCCCATGAGGAGCCGGCCATTACTTTTCCCTTATAAGTGGTAAACCCTATTAAAAAAACTTGGTCACTACCGTGATGTTCCCGGCTTAACTGTCCAATGTTTTTCTGATCAAAATTGCGCATACTTGTAAAGTTTGCATCACCAATGTGAGTGTTGTGTGCCCAAACGATGCCTTTGGCATTTTCACCATATAAATCCAGTAAATCAGTCACAGTATTGTGCATATGCGTTACCCTTGAATTCCAGGAGGCGGCATCTTGCTGAGTAGCACTTTTACGATAGAATTTTTCGGCATTGTGAAAAACCGTAGCGTTTTGTAACAAGTAAAAATAGTCGTCATCGTTTAAACTCCTTAATTGGTTTCGGTTGTTTTTGATGAGTTCCATAGCATTTTTTGTAGCTGTATCACAGGCACTTCTGCCCATACGAACAGCATTGGCATAGCCCCAACTGTCATCTTTGTATGGCCGAATGCACTCATATTGATTTTTAACTGATTCATAAAGTTGATTATTCGAACTTTTCAGCATTTCAAGTACTACTTCCTTTGAGCGCCATTCATCATAGACATCCATACCGTAAAAGCCCACTTTTTGATCTTGCGGAAGATGATCATTGTGGGTTCTTAACCATTCCGCCAATGCCACAACCTCTTCATTGCCCCACATCCAGGTGGGCCATCGGTCCAGTTTCAACAGCACTTCACGGGCAGATGCAGCCGCTCCTTCCCTGTTTTTTACATAGCGGTTGAGTTCATAAAGGCTGGCAAAATCACCTTCAACGGCAATGAAACTAAAGTTGTGATTTGCTATCAATTTCCTGCTTATTTGGTCACGCCAGTGATAATACTCATGGGTGCCGTGACTGGCTTCACCCAGTAAAACCAACTTTTTTTCGCAGGAAGCTAAAATCAAAGCATTCAAATCTTCTGAAGTGTTCAAAAGATTTGCTTTTTTCTTAAAATCCTGAGCCGAAAAGGATTGAAAAACCAAGATGAAAAGTATGAGCCAATGATATTTCATCTGTATATTTTTTTAAGCCTTCAATATAATCATTCTAAAATTGCTTTCAAAGTAAATCCGTTTTTGAAACACAGTTTGAAATTTAAAATGTCTATTTTTGAAAAAAATTGCGTCTATGTTACCTTGGCATCAATACTTATTCGGAGTACTATTCATACTTGCCGGAGTCAATCATTTCAGAAAGCCTAAAATGTATGAACGCATTATGCCGCCATACATTCCGTCACATAAAAATATGGTGATTTGGAGCGGTATTTTTGAAATGATTTTGGGAATGATGATTTTGATTCCCGAATATCAAGCTGTTGCCGCCTGGGGGATTATCCTGATGCTTATTGTTTTTCTTACGGTACATTTTCATATGCTGAATGACAAAAAAGCATCAATGGGATTGCCGAAATGGGTTTTGATTCTAAGAATCCCTTTGCAGATTGCTTTAATTTGGTGGGCGTTTCAATACACGTAAAATGATGAAGAAAATCGTGTTTGACTTGCCCGATGCAGACCTCATTTACTACCCAGAATTTTATAACATAGAAAAAGCTGATTTTCTTTTCAAAAAACTTTTAAAGGACACTGAGTGGCGGCATGATAAAATTACAGTTTTTGGAAAAACATACAATCAGCCACGCCTCACTGCACTTTATGCCGAAAACGAAAAACCGTATTCCTACTCAAACATCACCATGTATCCCAAACCTTTTTCTCTTTTATTGAAGGAAATAAAGAACGATTTGGAAACCATTTCGGGAAAAGAGTTTACAACGGTACTCCTCAATCTTTATCGTGACGGCAACGATTCAAACGGCTGGCACAGTGATGATGAAAAAGAACTGGGGAACAACCCGGCAATCGCTTCATTAAGTCTGGGTGCCGAGCGGATGTTTCATTTAAAACACAAAACCAAAACCGGTTTAAAAACCAAAATAGCCCTTGAACACGGAAGTCTTCTTTTAATGCAGGGGCCTACACAGCACTTTTGGAAACATCAATTGTCAAAAACTGCACGCCAGGTGGAACCTCGAATCAATCTGACCTTTCGGTTAATAAAATGATAAATATTTGAGCAAAAAAGTATTCTTTTTTAATTTCTCTTTGCTATGAAAAAAGACCTTTCAGAAATTCAAATTGACCGTATCATTGAAATGGCGTGGGAAGACAGAACGCCGTTTGAAGCCATCACTTTTCAGTTTGGACTTAGTGAACAGGAAGTCATTTCGCTTATGCGAAAAGAAATGAAGCCCACAAGTTTCAAAATGTGGAGAGCACGCGTTCAAGGTCGTGCAACCAAACACCTAAAATTAAGGGAAAACCCTGTTGATCGATTCAAATGCAGCAGGCAAAAATCAATTTCGGGGAACAAAATTTCAAAACGTTAGTCAAAAATCTCATTGAGGATTTTGGCAAGTCGAAGTCCGCCCACCTGTAATTGCACTTTTACAGTTGAAAAATGGTCATACATATAGCGGTAGCCCAACCTGTCATTATTCTTTGCGCTTTTATAAACTTCGCGGGTCAAAATCCTGATTTCTTTCACCCAGTCAAGCAAAGAGCCTTCCTGGATTTGTTGAACTTCTTCAGCAGTAAGTTTTGGCAGGTTATTGGCCAGTTCCATATAACTCATCTGGTAGCTGTCAATCATGTCTGAATCCCAGACACGGTGAAGGTTTGAATTTTCGTTGAACCAGGTTACCCTGATGTCATTTGCACCCCTGTCTTCCTCAAGCCCAAGGTGAAGCGGCTGGTGTAAATCGCCGATAAAATGAATGAGCAATTTCAGATAAAAAGCTTTGTCCTCATTGCTTGAATTTTCATCTTTTAAAACCGTAATGCAATGTTCTATTGCCTGAACAATATCGCCTTCGGGCTTGACGGTTATTTCAGCATAGGTTTTATCAAATGGAATGTTGGCATAATGCCAGGGGCGGTATTTATCAAAACTTCGCTCGCTTTTAATTTCGTCAGCATAAGTTGAGACAACTGCCATTGACATTCCGTTGAGCAATTTGTCGATTTGTTTTTGGGCATTTTCAGTAAGGTGATTTTGAGCCACTTCGGCAGTTACCCGATGACCTGTTTGGCCCCAGTCAAACGTGTTTTCAGAATATGAAAAGGTGATGACAAAACAAAAGATAAAAACGAAAAATTGTTTCATAGGTGGTTTCTTAAGAAAGTAAAGATAAAAAAGCTTAAAATTTTAAAGCTTGTTTTCAATATGAAATTTATGTTATGAAGTAAAAATGGTTTTTAAAATTGGTTTGTGTCAATTGCTAAAAATTACTTAAATATAGATTGGAAATATTCTTTTTTATCTTAAAATAGTTATCTTGATTTGAAATTATTAAACTAAAATCAAATTACGTATGAACACTTTATTGAAGAAATTTAAAAACATTCAGGCAGAAGCTTGTGTTACGATTATTTTAAACACCCACAGAACCCATCCGGATAATGAAGGAGACCCGTTGCGTTTAAAAAACCTCGTTAAAAATGCAGAAGAACGTTTGTACAACGATTATGAAAAACGATTTGTTTGGCCCATTATGGAAAAGCTAAACGCACTTGTTGACAGCATAGACCACAGGGAAAACCTAGAGAGCTTGATACTGTTTGTCAATCAGGAAATTGCAGAATATACCCGGCTAGCCATCAATGTAACAGACAGGGTGGTGATTGATGATACTTTTGCAACCAGAGATCTTGTTAGGGCTGAGCACGAACAGGAAGCCTATTATGTTTTGGTTTTAAGCCGGAATGATGCCAGGCTTATTGAGGCTATGAACGACAAGGCAGTTGTTGAAATCAAAGGGAATTTTCCTTACAAAAACGAAACCCTCTATAATACCGATAAACAAGAAAGACACACGGCAGGCTCTGATGAAAAACTAATTGAAGAGTTTTTTAACCGTATTGATAAAGGGGTGCAGTCAGCCATCAAGGACCACCCTTTGCCTGTAATGATTATTGCTGATGAAAGAAATTATACACACTACATGAATGTAGCCGACAGAAAGGAAATGTATATGGGTTACCTTAATAAAAACCGGGGTGATGAAAGTGCAAAAATCCACCACATTGTGGATGATGTTTGGCCAGCTGTGCAGGAGATTAACAGAAAACGAAATGAAGAGCGTATGGAAGAGTTGGGAAGAGCTGTTGGTTCAGGAAAATTCCTAAGTGATATCAACGACATCTGGAGAGCAATTCTTGAAGGAAGAGGTCAAACACTATTCGTTAAAAAAGGACACTTTCAACCTGCGCTTATTTCGGGAAATGAAATCATTTTGGTTGACAAACTTGATAGAGACCAAAAAGGTGTGTGTGATGATGTGATTGATGAAATGATAGAGCACAATTTAAGCTTTGGTGGCGACACCGTTTTTCTTGAGGGTGATCAACTTGAAAAGTTTCAGAACCTGGCTTTAATCACTCGTTATTAACAAGCATAAAAAAACGCCGCTTTTTTGTTTAGCGGCGTTTTTTTTATACAATATTTTAACATTTATCTGTCTCAAAGCCTTTTTCGCTCCACTCATCCATACCTCCGGACATATCATAAATATACTTAAAACCCATTTCTTTTAATACTTGAGCAGCATTTGCACTTCTGCCACCCACTTTACAATAAAGGTAAACCGGCTTTTCTTTGTCCAGCTCTTCGGCCCTGGCCCTGAAATCGTCGTTAGTGATGCATATATTCTGAGCATTTTTTAATCTCCCTAAACAGTATTCTTCTTCAGATCTTACATCTATTAGTTGAATAGATTCATTTTCCAATGCTTCTAACATTTGATCGGCAGTGATTTTATAGACTTGTGGCTCTTTTTTGTCCATACATGAAAAAAGAAGCAACGTGATGAGAATCAGGTTTAGTTGTTTCATAAAAATTCTTTGAAGTTATTTTTCAATCGGGCCGTCCCATTCGGTGATTCCTCCCACTAAATTGTATGTATCATTAATCCCTAAAGATTTTAAAACTGCACAGGCCTGAGCACTTCTTCCACCGGCACGGCAGTAAACATAATAACTTTTAGAAGCATCCAGTTCCTGGGCTTTTTGCATAAATTCACCGGGATTCAATATATCCATCTGCATTGCTCCGGGAATGATTCCTTCTTCACATTCTTCAGGAGTTCTCACATCAAGGATTACTGCGCCGGTGTCTGAAGAGGATTTTTCAAACCAATCTTTTGAATTAAGTTCTTCCATAGATTTTAAATTTTCCCAAAATTAATGCAATTAAGAATACAAACGAAAAAAAACCGAAAACCTTACGGCTTTCGGTTTAAAAATTCAAAATATTCAAATATTCTATTATGATTTCACTTTGATGGTACAGCCAATAGCCCGTGTTGTTTTAACAGGCACTTCCTTTTTATTAATAATAGCATCTACAGCATCTTCAAGAAACCTATCCTGAACCGCAGTTGCATCCCTGAAGTTGTCGTCAATTGCACCTATGTACCTTACTATATTTCCATTATTTGTTTTTTCAAGTAAATACACCTGTGGTGTTCTTGTAGCTCCATACTGAGGGAAGATATCCTGCTTTTCGTCAAATACATAGGCAAAAGGAAAGTTTTTCTCTTTTGCGCGCTCCTGCATTTTTTCAAAACTATCACCTGGTGAAACTTCAGGGTCGTTTGGGTTTATAGCTATTATAGGAAATCCTTTTTTAGCATATTTGTTGTGCAATTCAATCATTCTGTCTTCATAAGCCACCACATAAGGGCAGGTGTTACAGCTAAAAATTACAATAAAACCTTTGGCATCTTTATAATCTGCCAGAGAAACCATTTTACCATCAACGTTTTTCAATTTGAAATCTGTTGCGGTGTCACCAACGTCATATCCTTTGTTTAATGAGGGTGACGTAAAACTTAATAAGCCTGCGCTCACAAAAAACAGGGCTGCCAGGAATGCAAAAAGTGTACTTTTCTTTTTCATCTGTATATTATATTTGATAAATAGGAAGATGGAATGCCCGAAAATTTATCTTCAATTGGTTTATAATTTGTTAATGGGCATTTTATAAAAATGTTTTTAATTCAGTTAATAATTGTTCGTATGTAAATGCTTGTTCATAAAATTTTCTTTCGTTCTTGTTGTAAATCATAGTTGCAGGGATGGCTCCACTCCACTCTTCAGAAACCAAAGGAATCCAGCGGTTTTGATTGACATCATCAAGCAATATCACTTTCGACTTTAAATTGTTCCTTTCAATAAAAGGAATCACCCTGGACTCAAGACTGTTTGGAAAGTCGAGGCTTACCAATATCACCTCAACATTTTTATTTATATATTCTTCACCAATTTGCTCAAAATAAGGCAATTCCTTAATACAAGGCCTGCACCAAGTTGCCCAAAAGTTTATGATGTATGTTTTATCATCATCATAATGAAGCATATGTTCAAATGCGTCAAAATCAAGTACCGGTATTTTTGATTGGGCTTGCTCTACGACTTCATTACTTTCCAACGTTCCTTTGAAAGGAATAGCAAGAAAGGTGATAACGATTAATAAACCAATATTTTTAAAAAGTGTCATATACAATGAAAAAGGGAATTAAAATTAAAAATTAAAATGACTCCCTGCTTTTAATTAACATCTCTTTAAGTAATTTTAAAATTTACCTGAAGATTATAAATATTTGTTAATCTTTATACTATAAATAAATAATCACTATATTTGTACCAACATATTTTGTTATGACAATAGAAGAGGCCATAAAATCAACCGTTCCATTAAACCCGTTTACAAAAACGGTTTTGAACATTATGTACACCAGCCGCATTGTTGAAGAGCAAATAGCTGATGCACTTAAACCCTACAAAATTTCAATGCAGCAATATAATGTGCTTCGTATTTTGAGAGGGCAAAAAGGAAAACCGGCAAACCTATTCACCATACAGGAGCGTATGATTAACAAGATGAGCAACACTACCCGACTTGTTGATAAGCTCATAGACAAAGGCCTTGCTGAAAGAACAGTTTGTGAAAGCAACAGAAGGAAAGTAGAAATATTAATTACTCAAAAAGGCCTCGATTTGTTAACACAAATTGACCCGGTTACACAGGCAAACAACAATACTATTTTAAAAGAATTTACACTTATGGAGCTCAACACTTTGAACAGTTTGTTAGATAAAATTAGATAGTATTTTTTTATACTAACACTTGTATATACAACTTTTAATTAAATTTTATTAAATATTTAAACTATGAAAACAAACATCCTAAAAGGCGTTGGAGCCTCAGTATTAATTTTAACAACAGTAGCATTTACAAAACCTATGGAAAAAGAAATGAAAGTAAAAGAAAGTACTATCACCTGGAAAGGAAAAAAGATTCTGGGTTCACATTACGGATCTATTAGCCTTAAAGAAGGTTCATTAATTATGACCGGAGATCAGATAACAGGTGGCAAATTTGTAATCGATATGACCTCAATTGTAGTTGAAGATTTAAAAGGCAACAGCAAAGAACAACTTGAAGGTCACTTAAGGTCAGACGATTTCTTTAGTGTTGATAAGTTCCCTACCTCTACCCTGGTTATTAAAAGTGGAAACAAAACTACTGACGGATACTATGTTAATGGAGACATTACTATCAAAGGCACAACAGAGCCTATTTCATTTCTTTTAAAAATGAATGGAAATACTGCAACTGCGAGTCTAAAAATTGATAGAACAAAGTTTAATGTGAGATATGGTTCAGGAAGTTTCTTTAGTAATTTGGGAGACAACACCATCTATGATGATTTTGAACTTGATGTTACATTAAAGTTTTAATTCAAATACTTTTTGAAAATCTTAAGACCTGTTTTTCTTTTAAAACAGGTCTTTTTTTTATATCTATAACTCGTTAATCCTTATAAACTAAACTATTATGAGAAAAGGGGATAAAAAAAACACGTAGAGGGAAAATAGCGTTAGGATCTTTTGGTAAACTTCGCCCTAGAAGACAAAAGTTTAATATCAGGCCAAAAACAATTATATACAATCTACCCGAGGAATAAAAAAGTTGAACCTCCTATTATATATATAAATTCTCATTAAAGTCAAGTTTGTAAAAATCACTCAATAAGAAACATTTATAACCTAATATAGAATTGTTTTTAAAATCTAACTTTTAAGTTTTTACAAAATCGTAATTTTGATTTAAAATAAAAAAGTTATGAAAATTTTACTTTCTCCGGCAAAATCACTTGATTTTAATTCTGAAATACCTACAAACAATTTTACAGAACCCCAATTTTTAAAGGAAGCTGATAAAATCAATTCTGTTTTGAAGAAAAAATCTAATAAACAACTTAAAGAGCTAATGAATATCAGTGATCAACTGGCTGAATTAAATTTCAAACGGTATCAAGATTTTTCTATTCCTTTCACACAACAGAATGCCCGGCAGGCCATTTATGCCTTTTCAGGTGATGTTTATGTGGGTTTGGACGCATATAGTATTTCAAAAAACAAAATTGACAAATTACAAGAGTCAGTTAGAATTCTTTCAGGAATGTATGGCATTTTAAAACCTTTAGACTTGATTCAACCCTACCGGCTGGAAATGGGTACTGACTTAAAGGTGAGCAGTAAGAAAAACTTGTATGATTTTTGGGGTGATAAAATAACTGAAGTATTAAATTCTGAAATTACAGCTGATGAGGTTGTACTAAATCTCGCCAGCAATGAATACTTTAAGTCTATCAATACTAAAAAGCTGAAAGGAAAATTAATCAGCCCTGTGTTTAAGGACTTCAAAAACGGAAAACTTAAAATTATATCATTTTTTGCCAAAAAAGCGAGAGGTTCAATGGCAAGATTTGCAATTGAAAATGATATTAAAGATTACAATGACCTGATGAATTTTGATACTGACGGGTATCAATTTAGCAGAAATGAAACCATAACCCAAGACAAGCCTGTATTCATTCGATAACAAAACCACCGTTTTCTTGTGAATAATTCAAAAAAGGCATTGTTGATTCATCTAATATAATATCATTAGATGGACAATTCAACGTTAAATTTTGATTATTCATCGATTTTTTTATAATTTTTTAGACATATTATATCAGTAGAGTTAAAATAAAGAAATATTTTTTTATTTTTTTCTGTTCTGTTGTTAAATCTATATGTTTTTTGACTAATTTTAGTTAACGAAATATTAACATTTTTTAGGTTTAATAAATTTAATTAATCAATTATGAAAAAAATTACATTTCTAACTTTGTTTATTGCCTTAATATCCTTTACATTTTGTTTTGGCCAAGGATTTACAACCAGTGGGTTGACAGGCTTAACAATTCAAAACAATCCTGCAGGTAGCGCAACAATTAGCTCTCAAACCGAAGCAAATCAATTCAGGGCTCCTGTAATTATAACACATAGCGCCTCTCAAGCAATAACCCCAGCTACAGGTGTTGTTTGTTCTGCGGGCGGAGAAATTCGCCAGAACTCATTGTTCAGAGCTTTTAATCTTAATAGCTTTGGAATATCAAATGATTTTCAAGTCACAAATGCCGAATTTGGTGTTGAGACTATGAATGCGCCATTTAATGTAACAGTTAACATTTATTCAACAACATCTGTTTTTCCGGCCGGATTTCCTGCTTCTCTAATTCTTGAGGGAAGCGCAATAGTTACTTTAGGCCCTGCTAATTCAGGAACCGTTGTTTCAGTTCCTGTTTCTGCAATTATACCTGCAGGAACAACCCTTGTGTTTGAAGTAGCAATTCCGGATGGAACCGGTACTGGAATCTCATTCTTTCCTGGCGCAAATAGCGCTGGTCAAACAGGACCTTCATACATTGCTTCTGCTCCTTGCGGCATAACCGTGCCAACAAATTATGCAGCAATAGGGTTTCCAAACTCTCATTTAGTCATGAACATTGTTGGGGAAGAACTTGCAGGAATTGTAAGTTGTTCGCCAAATACACCTTTACCTTTGGGTCCAGCTGCCGGAACTATTACTTTAGCAAACACAAGTATAGCCCCTGTAGCAGTAATCGGAGTAAATAATGGAGATTATATATTAGATGAAGTAAGTATGAATTTAACTCATACCTGGGGAAGTGACTTAGAAATCGTATTAATATCTCCTTCAGGCACAGAAGTTAGATTATCCAGAAGAAGAGGTGGAAGTGGAGGTTTATCAGTACCAAGAGATTTGGTATTTAGAGATGATTCGCCAAATATGATTACTGGATGGACAAGTGGAGCGCCTCTAGCAAATTATATGGCCGAGGGTGGGTCAACTGCCCATCCAATGCCTGCCGGAAATGGACCGGGTGTTTTAATGAATACTGTATTTGCTGGCCAGCCAATAAATGGCAACTGGACATTGAGATTATATGACGCAGTAAATGGGGATGGTGGAACCATTTTTGATTTCTGTATTAATTTTATAGAAGTTTCGGGCCCGGTTGGCAACCCTCCACAAATAGTATGTCCTTTAAACATAACCGTAAACACCTCAGACTATCCACCTAATGACTGTGGAGCACAAGTATTTTTTGCAAATGCCCAGGCATTTGACCCTGAAGACGGTTTAATTCCTGTAACTCAAACTATGGGGCCCGGAACAGGATCTGTTTTCCCTGTTGGAGTAACAACAATTGAGTTTTCTGCTACAGACAGTGATGGCAATACCTCAACTTGTCAGTTCACCATTACAGTTCTTGATGATGTAAACCCTGTGGCTGTTTGTCAAAACATTACAGTTGAGCTTGATGCGTCTGGAACAGTATCTATCAATGCCGTTGATCTTGATGGGGGCTCATCTGATTTATGTACAGGAGTGAACTTTAGTTTTGATATGGCAGGCTCAGTGACAACCATGATGTTTGACTGTAGTGACCTGGGTGAAAACACAATAACTTTATATGTAACAGACGGCGGAGGCAATGTGGTCTCTTGCCAGGCTACCGTAACAGTGGAAGACAATATCGCTCCTGAAATTGTTTGTACTAATGCCGGAGGATTGCAAATTATTTCTGAAGATTTTGACTCAGGACTTCCTTCAGGTTGGCAAGCTATAATAAACACTGGCACTTGTAACTGGCAAAATGGGAACTTACCGGCAACCTGGTTAGGTGGTCAGTTTACTTTTCCAACACCTGCCATGTTCTTTAATGACGATGCTTGTGGGTCTGGTGCTGCACCAAGTAATGCAACACTATTGTCTGATGTATATGATACAAACGGAGCAACTTCTTTGGAACTATCTTATGATGTTGCATATAGACACCTAGGAGGTTCTTCATTCACTGTTGAAGTTTTTGATGGTGCTAGCTGGCAGAATGTTGCTACTTATACTGCCAATACTCCTGTCTCAACTGCCGGACCATTTGACTTATTGGCGTTTGCTAACTCAAATTTTCAAGTAAGGTACACCTATGACGATGGGGGCGGATGGCAATGGGGAGCAGCAGTTGACAACTTCCTACTTGAATTTGAAACACCAGCTGGAACCATACCTCAATATTTCCTTGATGCAAACGGAGTAGTGACAGTACCTATAACTGACTTGTACACAAGTGTATCAGACAACTGCACTGTAGTTGTAAGTGCCGGTGGTGCTTCAGGCGGAACACCTGATGTGTTAACAACAGGTTTTGCAGGAGGTAATGGAAACTTTGGAACATTCTTTGACATTAATGCTTTAAATGACATTACAATTAATTCATTTGATGCACATATGCAACCAGGCTCTCCGGTAGATGTTTTGGTTTATTACAAACCAGGAACATGGGTGGGGTCTCAAACCAATCAGGCCGCTTGGACATTAATTGGAGAAGCTCCGGGAACTGTTCCAAACGGTGCAGGTGTACCAACACCTTTAAATTTAAATTTAGGACAGGTTATCAATGCCGGTGAAACTGGAGCGTTTTATGTAACTGCTCAAGTATTAAATGGTGGTTTCTCTTATACAAATGGAACAGGTACTGGCAACATATGGGCGCAAGATGACAATCTTCAGTTCCTTGAAGGAGGAGCTGTTGGAGGATTCTTCACCGGATCACTATTCCAACCTCGTGTATTTAATGGAAACATTCACTATACTGCAGGTGGCGGAACTACAGGCGACTTAACATTTACTTGTGCCGACTTGGGTATTGTAAATGTAACTGTAACAGCTACTGATGCTGCCGGAAATACTACCAGTTGTATTGCTCAAATTGAAATTATTGACAACATTCCTCCTGTAGTTGTGGGTGAAGACATCACTGTAGAACTAGGCCCAGACGGAACGGTTTGTATTGTCCCTGAGGATTTATTTGGAATCATACCTCCTCTATACAACGTAATTACAATAAGTAGTGATAATGGTTCGGGAGCTGAAGGATGGACAGATTTGATTGTCAATGTAACTTCAAATGTAACGGTATCTTTTGATTGGAGCTACACCACAATGGATGGTCCAACCTGGGATCAGTTTGGGTACATTATAAATGGTGTCTATACTGAGCTTACAAATCCTGCAGGAGCAAACAATCAAACCGGCAATGCTTCAGTACCGCTAACAGCCGGACAGGTATTTGGATTCAGAGCCCGCTCATCAGACGGTCTCTTTGGCCCGGCTACCATCACGGTAAGTAACTTTATGCCCGGATTCACAGGACAATTTGATCCGTCAAACTGGACCGAAGTATTAACAAACTCTGATGGTTCTGCTACTTTTGTAGAAATTGCACCGGGTAGTTCATCTGCTTGGGACAACTGTGGTATTACAGTAACAGCAATTGATATTAGTTGCTTTACTTGTGCAGATATTGGCAACCCGGTAACGGTAACAATATTTGTATCTGATGCCAGTGGAAACATTGCATCTTCAACAGCAGTAGTAACAGTTGTTGACCTTCTTGGTCCTGAAATAGTTTGCCCAGCAGATATGACTGTTGACACAGATCCGGATTCTATTACTTACACCTTGCCAGACTACTTTGCAACTGGTTTAGCATCAGTTACTGACAACTGTACAGATCCTGTAACTATTTTTGGCCAAAGTCCTGCTCCGGGAACATTATTACTGGACGGCACTTATACCATTACACTATTTGCAGAAGATGAGTATGGCAACGAAAGTGAGTGTACTTTTGAATTGACTGTAGAAACCATTTTAGGTAATGACGATAATGTTCTTACTGATGCCATCATTATGTATCCCAACCCTGCTAATTCTTATGTAAATATCAGAAACAATTCACAAATAGGATTGACTCAAGCAAGCATCTATGACATCAATGGTAAATTGGTTTCTAAGTTTGACCTTTCACAAATGAGCAACGAGCAGAGACTTGATGTCTCCAATTTGGCTTCAGGCGTGTATATGGTATACATTCAAAGTGAAACTGCAAGTGTTGTAAAACGATTGATTAAAAAGTAATTTTTCTCAGATTTTAATTTTGTTAACCCCACAGGCAATTGTCTGTGGGGTTTTTATTTTTGGTTAACAAAATATTATTAAAAAAATTTAATAAACCATTATGTTTTTGTTTAATATAAAATTTTATTACTTTAGCGAGGTATAAATATTTTAACATTATTTTATTATGAGAAAAATTACTTTAACTTTTTTAACGCTGCTTTTCGCTGTCTTTAGTTGGCAAGCAGATGCTCAGTGCCTAACGGGTGGTTCTTTTGGGACTATGAACCCAAGTTGTGCAAATGGAGCACCAGACAATGTTACTGGCTCTTGGGCAAATGAATATTCAACTGTAAATGTTGTTACAGGTAACGAATATGAATTTACTTTGTCAAATGCTTCTTATTTCATAACAGTGGCTAATTCCACGGGGACAACGGCATTAGCGTGGGGCACAGGCTCTGTTACTTGGACTTCAAATGTCACAGGAAGCGTGAGATTTTACTCCCATGTAAACAATACTTGTCCTACTACTACAGGTGGCGCAACAAGCCATACACGCACTGTACGCTGTGTAGTCCCTCCTCCAACAGCTGGTTGTGGGGATACGGCATCCTTCTGTTATGGAAATAATTTAACACATTCTACCATTCTTTATGTAATAGAAGGAGATGACCCTTCAGATGAAGTTACTATTGAATTTACTTCAGGTGTTATTGAAAACAGCTGGGACTTTATGCGGGTATATGAAGGAACTGATAACACAGGAACTATACTGCTAAATAACCATACAGGGCCTTTGGCAGGTGTTACAGTAACTGGTATTGGAGCTTTAGCTATTTCAGTGCAATCTGATAGCTCAGTAAGTTGTATTTCTACGCCCGGATCAATACCTGCTGCTGAGTTTAATGTTGTTTGTTCAACACCACCAGTTGGCAACCCACCACAAATAGTTTGTCCTTTAAACATTACCGTAAACACTTCAGACTATCCTCAGGCAGAATGTGGTGCTCAGGTATTTTTTGCTGATGCTCAGGCATTTGACCCTGAAGACGGTTTAATTCCTGTAACACAAACTATGGGTCCTGGTTCAGGAGCTGTTTTCCCTGTTGGAGTAACAACTATTGAGTTTTCTGCTACTGACAGTGATGGGAACACATCAACTTGTCAATTTACTGTAACTGTTGTTGACGACATTGACCCCATTGCGGTTTGTGGAGACATCACAGTAGAACTTGATGAAACAGGTACTGTAACTATTTTTGCAGACCAATTAGACTTTGGAGCCGGTACTCCTGCTCCTGCTACACCAATAAACTGTGCAGGTAATTCAGGTCCAACATCTGCTGCGGATACTAACCTGCTTAGTTTCTCAATAGTTGGAGAAAATTTCACTGAAATTGACTATAACAATCCATGTCCAGGTATAACAGGACTTCAAGATCAAACAGCATTGTCTGTTGACTTAATTCCAGGTGAAACATATACTGTAAATGCTACAAGCTGGACTTGTGGAGCTACCCAATACACTGCACAAACTTATGTTTGGATAGATTTTAACAATGATGGAGACCTCACAAGCGATGAAGTAGTATTAACAGGTGCTCAGGCATTTGTTAGTGGAGGCGGTCCAACCGGTGCCAGCCCAACAGGAGGAAATCCTTTTAGCAATTCATTTACAGTTCCTGCAGACGCAGAACCAGGCTCTGTAATTATTAGAGCAATGACTCAGGAAACTGCAACAACTCCTTTAGTTCCTTGTGCTTCTTATTCTTGGGGTACTATGATAGACTTTACAGCTAATATTGTTCTTGGCGGACAAGGCTCATCAGATGCCTGTGGTCCTGTAACATTTAGCTTTGACCCTGATGGACTTGTAACCTCTATGGTTCTTGATTGTTCAAACTTGGGTGAAAACACCATCACATTATATGTAACTGATCAAGGAGGCAATGTAGTTTCTTGTGAGTCTATTGTAACTGTTGAAGATAACATTGCGCCCGTTATTGTATGTAACAATGCAGGAGGTGCTGCAACTGTTTTCGAAGACTTTGAAGCGGGAGTACCTGCAGGATGGTCTGCTGTTGCTAACACAGGACCTTGTAACTGGCAGGTTGGACAATTGCCTTGGGCTGCATATCAAACAGGTTCACAGGCTATGTACTTTGACGACGATGCTTGTGGTATAGGCGCAGCTCCAAGTAATGCAACCGTTTTTTCGGATGTTTACAATACAGCTGGAGCAACTTCACTTGAGTTATCATATGATGTAGCTTTCAGAGCCCTAGGAACATCTTCGTTTACTGTTGAAGTATATGACGGTGCAAACTGGCAAAATGTTGCAACATATTCAACTGACACTCCAACAACCTCTGCAGGTCCATTTGACTTATTGGCTTATGCAAATACAGATTTCCAAGTGAGATTTACTTATGATGATGGTGGATCTTGGGCATGGGGAGCCGCTTTTGACAACTTCCTGCTTGAATATGAAACTCCTGCCGGAACAATTCCGCAGTACTTCCTTGATGCTAATGGTGAAGTAACAGTGCCAATCACTGATTTGTACTCTAGCGTATCAGACAACTGTAGCGTTGTCGTGAGTGCAGGTGGTGCTTCAGGTGGAACTCCTGATGTCTTATCAACAGGTTTTGCTGGAGGTAATTCAAATTTTGGAACTTTCTTTGACATCAATGCAATAAATGACATTACCATCAATTCATTTGATATCCACGGACAAGTTGGAGCTGTAATTGATGTACTGGTTTATTATAAGCCGGGCACTTGGGTTGGCTTCCAAACCGATCAATCAGCTTGGACTTTAATTGGTGAAGCCCCTGGTACAGTTTCAAATGGAACTGGAGTAGCCACTCCATTAGATTTAGATTTAGGTCAGGTAATTAATGCCGGTGAAACAGGTGCATTCTATGTAACTGCAATGAGTGTTGCAGGAGCTAATGGATTCCAATATACCAATGGAACAGGAGTAGGAAACGTTTGGGCTGAAGACGACAACCTTCAATTCCTTGAAGGAGGAGCTGTTGGAGGGTTCTTCACCGGATCACTATTCCAACCTCGTGTATTTAATGGAAACATTCACTATACTGCAGGTGGCGGAACAACAGGCGACTTAACATTTACTTGTGCCGACTTAGGTATTGTGAATGTAACAGTAACAGCCACTGATGCCGCCGGAAATACTACCAGTTGTATTGCTCAAATTGAAATTATTGACAACATTCCTCCTGTAGTAGTTGGTGAAGACATCACTGTAGAACTAGGTCCTGACGGAACAGTTTGTATCGAGCCTGAGGATTTATTTGGAATTATTCCTCCTGATTTTAATGTAATTACAATCAGTGGTGATAATCTATCTGGAATGGAAGGATGGACTGACCTTGTAGTTGATGTGACAGCAGATGTGACTGTATCATTTGACTGGAGCTATACTACCAATGACGGAGCTACCTGGGATCAGTTTGGTTATTTGATTGATGGAGTATTTACTCAATTAACAGACAATACAGGACCCAACAACCAGACAGGTAATGCTTCTGTCCCACTTACTGCAGGACAAGAGTTTGGCTTTAGAGCACGTACTACAGATAATTTTGGTGGGCCTGCTACAATAACAGTAAGCAACTTTATGCCCGGATTCACAGGACAATTTGCTCCTGAAAACTGGACGGAAGTGTTGACTAACTCAGACGGCTCAGCTGTGTTTGTTGAAATAGGTTCTGGCAGTTCTTCAGCTTGGGACAACTGTGGTATTACAGTAACAGCAATTGATATTAGTTGCTTTACTTGTGCAGATATTGGAAACCCCGTAACGGTAACAATATTTGTATCTGATGCCAGCGGAAACATTGCATCTTCAACAGCAGTAGTAACAGTTGTTGACCTTCTTGGTCCTGAAATAGTTTGCCCAGCAGATATGACTGTTGACACAGATCCGGATTCTATCACTTACACCTTGCCAGACTACTTTGCAGAAGGCTTGGCAACGGTAACTGACAACTGTACAGATCCTGTAACTATTTTTGGTCAAAGTCCTGCTCCGGGAACATTATTACTGGACGGAACCCACACCATAACTTTATTTGCAGAAGATGAGTATGGTAACGAAAGTGAGTGTACTTTTGAATTGACTGTAGAAACCATTCTGGGTGATGACGATAATGTACTGGCTGATGCCATCATTATGTATCCTAACCCTGCAGAAGCTTATGTAAGCATCAGAAACAATTCTCAAATAGGATTGACTGAAGCTAGCATCTATGATATCAATGGTAAATTGGTATCTAAGTTTGACCTTTCACAAATGAGCAACGAGCACAGATTAGATGTCTCTAATTTGGCTTCAGGTGTGTATATGGTTAATATCCAAAGCGAAACTGCAAATGTGGTGAAGCGATTAATCAAGAAGTAATTCTTATTATATAAATTGATGGAAAACCCGGGACTTTGTCCCGGGTTTTTTATTTATTAAAATACCTTATTAAATTATGTGATTTCTTAATAACTTTTGTTGTTTTAGGTTATTTAAACTCCGTATTTTTGCTTACTTACAAATTTAATTACATTAATTATGTCTGAAGAGATAGAGAAAATTAAATGCCTGATTATCGGCTCCGGTCCTGCAGGTTATACTGCTGCTATTTATGCTGCAAGGGCTGATATGCACCCAGTTGTTTATACCGGGATGGAACCAGGTGGGCAATTAACAACAACAACAGAAGTTGATAATTTTCCCGGTTACCCGGAAGGTGTTGATGGACCAACAATGATGGTACAGCTACAACAACAAGCAGAACGCTTTGGTACCCAAGTGAGAATTGGCATGATTACCGCTGTTGAGCTAAGTGATGAAATTGGAGGCGTACACAAAGCAACAGTAGACAATGGCAAGCAAATTGAGGCCGAAACCATTATTATATCAACAGGTGCAACGGCTAAATATCTGGGTTTGCCTAGCGAACAACGCTTAAGAGGTGGCGGAGTTTCTGCATGTGCAGTTTGTGATGGATTCTTTTATAAAGGTCAGGAAGTGGCTATTGTTGGTGGCGGTGATACCGCAGCTGAAGAAGCTACTTATCTCGCTAATATTTGTAAAAAAGTCACTATGTTGGTAAGAGGGAGTGAAATGAGAGCATCAAAAGCGATGCAGCACCGTGTTACCTCTACAAAAAACATAGATTTAAGATACAACACTGAAGTTGATGAAGTGCTCGGAGAACAGGTAGTAGAAGGCCTTAGAATGGCAAACAATTTAACCAGAGAAAAAGAAGAAATAAATATCACCGGACTTTTTATAGCCATTGGCCATAAACCCAATACAGATATTTTCAAGGGTCAGATAGATATGGACGATATGGGTTATATAGTCACCAAAGGAAAATCAACTAAAACAAATAAACCCGGTGTATTTGCTTCTGGAGATGTTCAGGATAAAGAATACAGACAAGCCGTTACAGCTGCAGGTACGGGCTGTATGGCAGCATTGGACGCCGAAAGGTACCTTTCAAGTATAGAAAAACAAGTAGCAATCTAAATTTTTCTCTAAAAGTTTTCGATTTATCGCATTATCAATAAATTTAAAAATTAAAAATCAGAGGCATGCCTCTGATTTTTAATTTTTAACATTGGCTTTAACTTTTAGAATGCCTCAAATATTTTATCTTAGAACTCTAACTTTAAATACGTCTTAATGAAAATCAAATTTACTCTTTTCACTTTGTTATCGGCCTTAGTTTTAACTTCCTCAACACTATTGGCTCAAGAAGTTGGCCAAACGGCTGTTTTGTTGGAAGATGGTAGCATCAGTGCTGAAAGCATTCTGCTTCCGGAATACTTAACCAACAAAGGCACAAATCTTTATGACCAGTTGGACAACTTTCCATTTGGAAGACCCACTCATCCAAATTTTAAAAACTTCAGAGGAGCAACTATTGCTGATATCGACCAGGATGGCATTGAAGACATTCTTTTTGCAACCTTTAACAGACTCTATGCGATAAATGGAGATGGTTTATTGATCTGGGAAAAAACCTTAACCGGAACAGCAACCCTACCTCCAACGGTAGCTGATATTACCGGAGACGGAAATCTTGAAATCGTTCAAAACACTGGTGGTGTTCCAGCAAACGGTCGCGTGTATCTCCTTAACGCCGCCACTGGAAATGATTTGCCGGGATGGCCTCTTAATTTTAACAATAACTGGATGATAAACGCTTCTGCAGTAGTTGATATTAATGATGACGGAATCATGGAAATTGTTTTTTGTGAGCGCATTACGTCAGGCCCAAGCAGAATTCATATTGTAGATGTAGATGGAAATCCTTACAATGCAAACTGGCCCGTTGAGTTACCCGGAACTCCTGCTTTTACACCTTCCATTGGTGACGTTAATAACGATGGCACATTGAATGTGGTAATTGCTACTTCATCAGGTCAAATGTTTGTACTTGATGTAGAAACCGGTGAACCCATTAGCGGTTTTCCAACCTCTGGTAATGATATTAGCTTCTCATACCAATCTCCAATACTTGTTGACCTAAATGGAGATGGAAATCTTGAAATTGTGGGAAGCAACCATGGAGATAATCCTTCTTTTTTCGTAATGAAATCTGATGGAACTTATGCAACGGGCTGGCCTTACAGTATCAATGAGTGGACTTACTCTCCCCCAACGGTTGCAGATGTGAATGGCGACGGCACTTATGAATTGTTTTTTGGAAACAGAAATACAAGTGGTGACGGAACCACCCCTCTTGATGTGATTTATGGATTTGATCCGGATGGTGATTTAATCCCCGATTTTTCAGTAAACAAATATGGTGGAACCGAAGGCGTAATGACTATTGCAGACATCAACGGCGATGGAATTCAAGACATTATTTTTCCTAGTGTTGTTTTAGGATCAGATGGTAATGGTTTTATCCATGCTTATTCGCTTGATGGAAGTGGTGAACTGGATGGTTTCCCACTTAGACCCAGAGGTTTCACATTTATTAATGGTGCCGTTTTAGGTGATGTAAATAATGATGGTTTACTCAATTTGGTTGCAAATTCATACACCCAAACCTTTGGAGCTTCTGTAGATTCTGCTTTTGTGAATGTTTACAATATGAACATTCCCTATGACCCCAGTACAATCTTGAGTAATGGTTACAAAGGAAACAACAAAAGAGACGGACTGATTGTACCTCAAGAGCCACTTTCAATTGCAGATTTTGACACCCCACAAATGAAGATTTATCCCAACCCTTCCAGCGGAGAATTGTCTTTTAGTATTCCTCAAAACCTTCAGAGCGCCACTTTACAACTCTTTAGCCTTGACGGAAAACAAGTCTATGTTGAAAAAAACATCAACATTACTAATGGAATCCTGACTAAAAATTTTAAAAACATCCAACCCGGATTGTATTTGATAGTCATTAGTGATACCAAAACCACATTTACAGGGAAATGGGTTAAAAAATAACCCACCTTTTTAAATAAAAAAGCCCGATTGATTCGGGCTTTTTTTATTCTTCAAAATCTTTTTGATGCTTCACATACCCTCTCCACTTTTCAATGCAATCGGTCATGTCTTGCGGTATTGGCGAATCAAATTTCATAAACTCGCCGGTTTCAGGATGCTTAAACCCAAGTGTTTTTGCGTGAAGTGCCTGACGGGGCAGCACTTTAAAACAGTTATCCACAAACTGTTTGTATTTGGTAAAAGTGGTTCCTTTTAGAATTTTGTCACCTCCGTAGCGTTCATCGTTAAACAGGGTGTGACCAATGTGTTTCATATGAACACGTATTTGATGTGTTCTTCCTGTTTCCAGCTTGCAGGCAACAAGTGTAACATATCCCAGTCGTTCAATCACTTTATAATGAGTAACTGCCTCTTTTCCCTGGCTTTCATCTTCAAAAACGATATTCTGAAGTCGGTTTTTGGGGCTTCTGCCTATGTGGCCTGTTATTGTACCTTCATCTTCGGTTACATCTCCCCAAACCAGAGCCACATATTCACGTTCACTGGTTTTGTTGAAAAACTGTTTGGCAAGTTTGACCATAGCCTGTTCGGTTTTGGCGATGACTAACAAACCGCTGGTGTCTTTATCTATGCGGTGTACAAGACCGGGGCGTTCACTGCTGTTTAAGGGCAGGTTTTCAAAATGATAGACCAGTGCATTGATGAGCGTGCCGGAATAGTTACCGTGACCGGGATGCACTACCATTCCTGCAGGTTTATTCACCACTATCAAGTGGTCATCTTCAAACACAATGTCCAGAGGAATGTTTTCAGGAACGAGCAAATATTCATAAGGCGGATGCGTAAACATCACCCTGATGATTTCGCCGGGTTTTACTTTGTAATTGGATTTTACGGCTACATCATCGACAAAAATAGTCCCGTCTTTTGCAGCAGCCTGAATTTTATTTCGGGTGGCACCCTCAATATAATTCATCAGGTATTTGTCTATGCGAAGGGGCTTTTGGCCTTTATCCACCACATAACGATGGTGTTCATACAAATCATCGTTTTCTTCAATATCGTTATTGGCTGTCATCGTCTATGAAGTCTTCTACTGGGGTTTGGGTTTCATTTTCGTCATCAAAATCTCCTCGAAAGCGCTCTTTGCCATCACCCAATACCAAATCAATTACCGAAGTAATCTGGAGTTGTTCGCCGGGTTCAATAGTTTTTCCTTTATGCCTCATTTCCAAAACCTCATCTATAGCAATATAAGGCCTGTATGTTACCTGACCAATTTCAAAACCTAAAGCCCTTAAGGTGGGCTCAGCCTGACGGCGTGTTCTTCCCACTAACGGCGGAATTTCAACTGAACGATAGCCCGAAGGGTTCAGAGTAATGTAAATTTTACGGTTTTCTTTAACCTTCTGGCCAGCTGCAGGAATTTGCTCAATCACCGAATATTTAGGGTAATCGGGATTGTAATTGGCAGAATCAAGAATTTCAAGCCTTAAATCAACTTCTTTTAGTTTTTTTGTGGCCTCATCATAGGTGAGTTTTGACACATCAGGCACAACAATATGCTGGTTGTGGTTGGTGGTAAACTTCAGCCAACTTAGAATTAAAAAAACTAATATCAATAAAAAAACAGCTGCCAATACAAGCTGTTTAACAAAGGCTTTGGAAAAAATAAACTTGAACAGGCTCATTCAATTTGGTTTTATAAATCAGAAAATCATACAAAGGTAAACTTAAATTTGCTAAGATATTATTTTTTGGATTTGCTTTATTAATCCTACATTTGTTTAACGCATTTAATCTCTAATTCTTATGCCAAAAAAAATCGTTGCTGTGGTAATGGGCGGCTATTCCAGTGAATTTGAAATTTCTATATTGAGTGGCAAAGTGGTAACTGAATCACTTTCAAAAACCGATTATGAAGTTTATCCTGTTCACATCACCCTTGATGGATGGTACTATATGTCTGAATCCGGAGAACATTTTGATGTAAATAAATCTGACTTTAGCTTTTCAAATGGAACTCAAACCATTAAACCGGATGTAGTTTTTAACGCCATTCATGGAACACCCGGTGAAGATGGCCTTTTACAAGCTTACTTTGAATTAATTGGCTTGCCTCACACTTCCTGTAATTACTATCAGGCTGCGTTGACTTTTAATAAAAGGGATTGTCTTTCAGTATTAAAATCTTATGGGGTGCATTGTGCAAAAGCCTATTATCTCAATAAAGGTGATGAAATAAAACCCGAAGAAATCGTTAAAACTGTTGGTTTACCTTGTTTTGTAAAACCCAGTCGTTCAGGCAGTAGTTTTGGCATTTCCAAAGTAAAAACCATAGAAGAACTACCGACAGCCATTGAATTTGCATTCAAGGAAGATTTTGAAATTTTAATTGAATCCTGCCTGGTGGGCACTGAAGTATCTGTGGGCGTTATCCAGTATAATGGTGAGGTTTTGGTATTACCGGCTACTGAAATTGTCACCGAAAATGAGTTTTTTGATTATGAAGCTAAATATCTGGGACAGTCTGAAGAAATTACCCCGGCAAGAATACCCGAAGATGTGAATCAGCGTTTAAAATCTGAAGCCAAGAGAATCTATGAACTACTAAACATGACCGGTTTGTCACGCAGTGAATATATCATTCAGGAAGGGGTTCCTCACTTTATTGAAATAAACACCAATCCCGGTTTATCTCCGGAAAGCATCATCCCGAAGCAGGCTCGTGCCGCTGGAATTTCACTGGAAGAACTGTTTGGAAACTTGGTTAGGCAAGCTTTAAAAAAATAAGAATTTAAAGCCCCAGGGCTCTTTCAACTTCATCAAACCCTTTCTCATTGTCACACAAAATGATGAGCTTGTCATTGGCTTGAATATCTGTAGAACCTTTGGGAGTAATGTACTTATCGTTTCTGATAATCATTGATATAACAGAAGATGGCGGAAAATTAATATCAAGAATCTTTTTTCCAACTGCATAGCTTTCTTCAGGAATTCTAATTTCCCTCATCATACTTTTTTCCTGATCTGAAAGAAAAATATCCAAAGGTGTTTTTCGCTTAAGCCCCTCAGGCAAGGCCACGTTAAACCATTTTGCAATTGCAGAAAGTGTAGTGCCCTGTATCAATACAGATGTTACCGCTATAAAAAATACAAGGTTAAAAATCACATTGGCTTTGTCAATACCTGCTAAAAGTGGGTATGTAGCAAAAACAATAGGCACTGCTCCACGCAGGCCAACCCAGGAAATAAATAAGCGCCTTCTTATTTTCATTTTAAACGGAATGAGACTTAAGAATACACCTATGGGCCTTGCAATAAATATCAAAAAACCGGAAATAAGCATCCCCACTCCCAAGTAAGGAACTACTTCACTGGGAAAAACGAGCAATCCCAATGTGAGAAAAAGCACAATTTGCATCAACCAGGCCAACCCATCAAACATTTTTAATATTGTTTTTTTATGAATTAACTCGTGGTTACCCAAATAAACTGCACATAAATAAACAGCCAAAAATCCGTTACCTCCTAAAAAATCGGTTGCAGAAAAGGTTACAAACATCAGTGCAATGACCAAAACGGGATACAGTCCTTCAAAATCCAGATTGATTTTATTGATAATGTATTTACTCAATCTTCCGAAAAGGTAACCAAAGGCAGCCCCAAAAACCATTTGTGTTACAAAAAGTGGCAAAACAGAGAGCAAGCCTCTTTCAGGATTAAGCACCAATCCTAGAAATGCAATGGTCAAGACATAGGCCATCGGGTCATTACTTCCGCTTTCAAGCTCAAGTGTGGGTCTTAACTTGCTTCTTAAGGCAATGTCTTTTCCCCTTAATATAGAAAATACCGCCGCAGCATCAGTTGAAGATACAATAGCACCCAAAAGCAATCCTTCATAAAAGCTAAAATCGGTAATGAGCCAAACAAATGTTCCCAGTGAAACAGCAGTAAAAAGAACTCCCAGAGTGGAAAGTGAAATTCCTTGCCAGAGTATGGGTTTAGTTGATTGCCAACTGGTATCCAAACCTCCCGAAAAAAGTATAAAATTTAAAGCCACGATTCCAATAAACTGCGCAATACCCGGGTCATTAAAATAAATACCACCTATCCCTTCAGAACCGGCCAGCATGCCAACAAGCAAAAATAATATCAACGTAGGGACACCAAACTTATAGGATGTTTTACCAACAACAATACTAATAAAAAGTAAAAATGAACCAATAAGCAGAATATTTTCTATGGTTACATCCATAAGGCAGTCTTAACTTAGGTGTTGTTTCGAAAGCAAAGTTATGCTTTATGTATATAAATAAAAAAACAGATGAAGATTTATTTTAGTAAATTAGCACTATGAAACGCGCCATATTTCCCGGTTCTTTTGACCCCATTACCTTGGGGCACTTTGATATTATTATGAGGGGCATTCATCTATTTGATGAAATTGTAGTAGCCATTGGAATCAACGCCGAAAAGAAATACATGTTTTCTTTGGAGCAACGCAAAAAATTTATTGAAGATGCTTTTGCCGATGAACCTAAAGTAAAAGTGGTAACTTATGAAGGACTTACCATTGATTTATGCAAAAAAATTGACGCTCAATTTATTTTAAGGGGATTGCGCAATCCGGCTGATTTTGAATTTGAAAAAGCCATTGCACACACCAACCGAAAACTTTCCAAAATTGAAACTGTCTTTCTCCTAACCGCTTCAAGAACCTCATACATAAGTTCAAGTATTGTCAGGGATGTGATTAGAAATGGTGGAGACTATACCGTCCTGGTACCGGATAGTGTGAAAGTAGCTCAATAATTCATTTATAAACTTTATCACGTTGATTGATTTAATTCTTTTGCTAGCTGGGTTCCTAGTGTTAATTTTTGGTGCAAATAAACTGGTTGATGCTTCATCTTCACTTGCTGCAAAGTTTGGGATTCCTAACATTGTAATTGGCTTAACCATTGTGGCTTTTGGCACCTCAGCCCCTGAAATGGTTGTAAACGCGATTGCAGCTATAAACGGAAAAACCGAAATGGTGGTGGGCAATGTTTTGGGAAGTAATATCTTTAATGTATTTGGAATTCTTGGTGTTTGCGCCATCATTTATCCGCTCACAGTAAAAAGCAATACCACCTGGTATGAAGTTCCATTAAGCATGCTCGCTGCATTGGTGGCGTTTGTCATTTCTGCTGATATTTTTCTTGACCAAAGTTTTGAAAACCTGATTTCAAGGAGTGACTCGATGATTTTACTTTTATTTTTTGCTGTTTTTTTGGTGTATAACATTGCTGTTTCTAAAGGGGAAAAACCCACTGAGACTACAGAGATTAAAAATTACAGCATTTCAAAATCGCTTCTTTTCATAATTATAGGTTTGGCTGGTCTTATCATTGGTGGAAGGCTCATTGTGACCAGTGCTGTATCGCTGGCAGAACTTATTGGTATTTCAAACCGCGTTATTGGGCTTACCGTAATATCAATTGGAACATCATTACCTGAACTTGCTACTTCAATTGCCGCTGTTAAGAAAAAGAATGTGGACATCGCCATTGGCAATGTAGTGGGGTCCAATATTTTTAATATTTTCTTTGTTTTGGGGATTTCGGGGATGATTGCTCCTATAGAGGTTGATCAATCTTCCGGAGTAGATTTTATGACCAATATACTGGCTTCAATATTGTTGTTTGTATTTATTTTTACCGGAAAACACAGAAGAATCGATCGTATAGAGGGTTCTGTTTTTTTACTTCTTTATATATGCTACTTGGTGTATATTCTTGTTTCTTAAAATCTTCCGTTTACAGTTATTCAAGATTTTTTGGCAGTTTAGCTGTTACAATAGTTCCCGAAGGTTGGTTATTAGAAAATTCAAGTATTCCATTATGCAAGTGGATAAAGTCTTTCACTATTCTTAAACCAATTCCGGTACCTTTTTCTCCCTCAGTACCATAAGTGCTCATTAACTCTTCTCTGGTTTCAAGATTATTAATAACTGAAGGGTCAATTCCCTTGCCCTGGTCACTTACACTAAAAATAAAGTAATCATTGTCTTCATCAAAACTCACTTTGACTTCTCCTTTGATGGGGCTGTATTTTACGGCATTTGCAATCAGGTTGTTTGCAATGCTTCTAAACTGGTTTTCATCGGCCTTGAGTATGGAATTGGATTTGTTGACATAATTCACTTTTATTTCCTTGGCCAAGGTGTTTGATTCAAAATTTTTGATGATTTCTATGATGATTTCATCTTCATCCAGTTCTTTGATGTTTACAGATTTATCATTCATTTGAAGTCTTGCCCACTGTAAAATATTTTCCAATGTTTTTAAACTGGCATTTGTTTCACCCCTAAGGTGTTTAAGCATAAATTCAAGCTCATCGGGTGTAAGATCAATTTGTGTCATACTATCAATCAAGCCGGCTATGTTAGCCAATGGTGTTCTTAAGTCATGACCCAATACACTAAATATTTTGTCTTTAAGAAGCACTTGTCTTTTTAGCTCTGCTTCTCTTTCTTTCACTATTTCATATTGTTTTTGAAGCTCTTCATTGGTCATTGTAACCTCTTGATCTGCAGATTTTTTTTGTTTTCTGGTTTTGATTACAATAAACAACATGATTAAAAGTGAAGCCAGGGCGACTGACAGTATGATCAAAAAAATATTTTGAATTCTGATATGTTCTTGTTGGGAAATTTCACGCTCTCTTAAAGTTTTATTCTCAGTCTGTGCCAAGTCTGTTTCATATTGAATGCGAAGTTCGTCCAGTCTTTCGTTATTTTTTATGGCTGCAATACTGTCTTCTATTGCTTTTAGCCTTTCGCTGTAAAAAAGTGCCCTCTCATAATCATTACTTTCCTTATAGAAATCTATCAATTTAGACGTAATACTACCCTTCATTTCAAAAGAGTCAGATTGATTTGCCGCCTCTTCAACCCTCGTGTAAAATTTAATGGCTTCGCTCCTGTTACCTTTAGCCAGGTAAGCATCACCAATCCCCATATTGCCATAAAATATTCCCGGTGTAATCCCAAATTGTTGACTTGTTTCAAGGGTTTTTTGAAATGATTCTATTGCAGCATCATATTTTCCGTCTTCCATTTGAATAAGACCAAGTGCATGATTGCTTATTGCAAGCCCGCCTAAGTCACCCATACTTTTTTTAATCTCAATGGCTTTATTAATGTAGAAGTATGAACTGTCAATTTGATTTAAACCCAGGGTGCTTAAAGACAAATTGTGGTAATTTTGAGAAAGTTGATGAATATTATCCGTTTCAAGGTTATATTTTACTGCTTTGTGATAATGTTCTTTTGCCTTTGTATCGTCTTTAATGTTTTCCCTGTAAAGTTCTCCTAAATTATTCTGAACAATCGCAAGAGATTTGAGATCATTTTGTTTTCTAAAGTATTCCTCAACTGTAAGTAGTGCCGAAAGTGCATTGTCAAAATCTTGAGATTGCTTATAAGCTATTGACATATTTGACAAAAGTCCATAATATGCTTTAGACTTATTATTTTCTAGCAATGCCAAAGCTTCATTTTGGTACACCAGTGCCTTTTTATATTTTTGATCAACCAACAACGCATTGGCAATTCCAGAATATGATGTTACCAAAAAAGAAGTGTCCTGAAGTTTTCTTGCTAATTCTATCGCTTTGGCATAGGCATTTTGAGATTCTGCAATTTGAGTCCTGTCAAAAGACAGTACACCAAGTGTGCTATAATATTTATAACGCAGAAAATCACTCGATGTAGAGTCTATAGAAGCATTTGCCAAACTTAAAAAGTTTGAGCTTTTACTGTAATCACCCTCTTCTAGTGCCAAAGTTGCAGACTCAATTAAATCAAGAGCATTTTGCTCCTTGGATTCTTGAGTATCTTGAGAAATTGCTATTTGTGAACAAGAAAACAGCAATAAGTAAAAATATAAGTAGGTCTTAGTAATTTTCATTGGGGGATGAAATTTTCACAAAATTAAAGGAATAAGAGTCAAAAACAACAATTTTAACTATAAGTATCGTTATAATTTAAAACTTATAGTCCAAAGATATTCCGGCATAAAAGTTTCTTGGGTTTCCGGGATAAAAATAACGCGGTTGTGTGTTGCCAAAACCAACAGCATTTGGCAAAATACTGGCTGCATACTTCTCATCAAAAACATTGTTGATTCCTCCAAAAATTTCAGTTTGTATTTTTTTCAAAATCAGAAAAGTGTATGCTGCTTTAATGTCTGTCACATTATAAGAATCACTAAAAAGTGAGTTGGCATCGTTAAGGGGAATTTCCCCAACATTGCGGGTTACAGCATAAAATGTCAAGCCATTGTTTAAGAGTATATCCACTCCCAATGACCATTGACTATTGGGTACCCCTGTGAGCTTGTTTCCGGAATAATCATTGTCAAAATCAACAAAATCCTTGAATTTAAAATCATTTATAGATGCACTAAAAAACGGATTAATTCTTAATGCCGCATTGACAAACCATCGGTAATTTACCAGAATTTCAACTCCCCTGTGTGAGCTTTCACCTGCATTGATCCCCACATATTGATCTTCGGCAATGCGTCTGGCCACCAGCAGGTTATTGATTTGAAGGGAGTAAAAGGCCACTTCAGTATATAGGGAGTTTGACAACCAATTCATTTTTAAACCCAGCTCATAATTGATTCCCGTTTCTGGTTTTAACTCGGTATTGATTTCACCTTCAGGGGTGAGTGTTTCAGTCACTGATGGAATTGAAAATCCCTTGCTTACAGAAGCATAGATGTTTTTTCCCTGCTGTAGTCTGTAAGAGAGTCCAACACGCGGTGACCACACATTTTCAAAGGCATATGAACCGTCCTGTGTGGTGTTGTTTGCGTTAAAAACATCTTTCAAACTGTATGTAGTAGCGTTGAGCGAAATTCCTTTTTCAAGTAATAGTTTTTCAGTCAACCTTGTGTCCATTTGAAAAAAGAAATTGGCATAATTGCGTTTTTGATCCACTTCTGCAAAGCGATCTCCTTCCACACTTCCCTGACCGGGTTGTGACTGGTATAAATTTTCAGATAACGCAAAGGAATAATCTTCAAAAACAACTTCACTTCCCAGGCTCATTTCAAACGGCAACAAAAAAACCCGGGACACATAATTCAATTTTGCCCTAAACCCAAAACTTGATTTGTATTCGTCCAAAATGTCAAATGGACGTGGCTCATAAGCATCCCTCAAATTATAAAACAAACTTGATTTCAATTCGAGATTTTCAATGAAACGATGAGAAAACCCAACACCCAGGAGCAATCTGTCATAGGACTCAAACCCTTGTGCTTCCGCCCAGTTTGAAGCTGCATTTTCAGGATTATTGACAAAATCATCCTCATTGATAGAGCTGGGTATAAAAGCCTTTAAACGGGTAAAAATTCCAATAAATGAGAGATTACTGCTCTCACTCAGCTGGTGCAAGGCACGAAGATTAACCGATTTACGGTCATAGTTACTGTTATCCCTAAACCCGTCACTTTGCAAGCTACTGAAATTTGCATAAATGGAGCTGTTTTCCCAACCTTGTCCTGCAGAAACCGTTTGCCTGTAAAGGCCAAAACTTCCAAAAGTGCTTGTTGTTCTTACAGCCGTTTCTTGAGCACTCAATTGTTTTCCAAAAATGGAAATTACACCTCCAAGACCTGAACCATAACTCACATCGTTTGGACCCTTTATTATTTCAATCCTGTTGATGGTTTCCAAATCCAAATCTTCAATAATTGTTTCACCTTCGGCGTCGCTTAGGGGTATTTCATCAAAATAGGCCTTGACCCTGTTTGTACTGAACTGAGATCTTGCGCCAATGCCCCTTAAAGTTATTCTGTTGGTGTTCAAGGCACCCTGTTGCATATAGACCCCGGGAATTTTATTGAGCGTTGAAGTGATGATCACCCCGTCTGTTTGCATTAAATCACCCTGATTTATCACTGACACAGATGCAGCCTTATTTTGTATAGAACCTTTAATTTGAGTACTCAAAAGTATGACTTCAGAAAGTGCAGTGGTATCTTTTATTGTTTGGGAAAACAAGGGATTAATACCGGATAAACCGGTAATCAGGCAGAAAAAAACAGCAATTTTAAAAACAGGCTTTAAGTTCATGAATAAATTAAGTTGGAACCTAAAATACAATAATATTTAAAATAAAAAAGCCCCGAAAACCGGGGCTATAAAACAATAAATATTAAAAAAAATTATTTTTTAATCACTTTCTGTGTCAACGTTCCTTCAGTAGTATTTACCGTAAGCATATATACACCTCTGCTTAGGTTTGAAACATTTACAGTACCGTTTGTATATACAGCTCCTGTGTTTCTTCCTTGAAGATCATACAACAATACTTCGTTAACTTCCATAGATGAAGGTGTTTTGATGTTGATTACATCGATTGCCGGAGTTGGGAAAATATCTATTTGTGAAGCAAGATTTTCTCCAACTGACAAGTTTTCTTCACCTGTCACAGTTATGTAATAGTGAGCATCAGGAAAACCAATATCTGCAGGAGCTAAATACTCAGGAACTTCACATTGAATAGAAGCTAGCCAAGGATGGTCAGTTTGTCCGGCAGTTCCTCCAATAAACCAAGATATTCCATCAAGCTCTTGAGACACTTCTACAAGAATTCGCTCAGTTCCAGCTGGAACTACAACTGGGGTATCAAATGTATAATCAACTATAGTTAAATCTGAGCCAAGAGGAACTGTTACCATTTGTGAACCTAATAAAGTAGCAGAGCCTGGGAAACCGGTAGGGAATAAGTCATCAACTTCATAAATATTAACTGTTAAATTAATATCTGCAGAAATAGACTGAACACCCAATGCGCCTTCAGTAATTTCAAATTCACCTGTAATTCCAAAATCATTCAGTATAAAAACACGTGCTTGTAAATTGTCTCCTCCTTGACAAGCAACACTATTAGTACCAGTAATGGTATTATCTGTATTATGTGTTAATGTTGTTTGGGCGTTTAGAGCAACTGATCCAATCAGTGCCGCAACTAATAATGTAATTTTTTTCATAATTGTTAATTTATATTAAGTTTATGCTAACAAACATAAATCATAATATTCAATAAATCAAACCAACCCCTTGCAAACAGGGGCATTTTAAGCAATTTATTGTGCTAATTTTTTAGCATAAAAAAATCCTCAAGGTTAATTCCTTGAGGATTTTTAATGTATTGTATTAAATTATTATTTTTTAACCACCTTTTGAGTTAATGTTCCCTCTGAGGTTTTAATTGTAATCATATACACACCTCTGCTTAGGTTAGAAACATTTACAGTACCATTTGTATATACAGCTCCTGTGTTTCTTCCTTGAAGGTCAAACAGAGCCACTTCATTGATTTCAACTGAAGAAGGCACCTTTACATTAATAACGTCTATGGCAGGTGTTGGGAATACAGAGATTATATCAGCTAAATTGTCATTTACTGATAATGCATCATCGCCAACAACATTCATTACATGCCATCTGTCACCAAATCCTAAAGACGCATAGGTAGCAGGATCAGTTAAACCACAGTCAGCAGCCAAAATCCAAGAATCATCATTTGAAGGAACATCAGTTGCACCCAATCTAAATCCTGTTTGACCGTCATTTGCAACAGTTAACTCAACCACAAGAACAGCACCTGCAGGTACAATCACACCCGGATCTACATCAACTTCAACAACTGCTAATGCATCGCCAGAAGAAACTGTAGTAAATGTATCTCCAATGATTGTCAAGTTACCTTGAGGACTACCATTATCAGTAGTGAAAAAGGTAATTGCAATTGGATAAGAATCACCAGGAGCACCAGTAACATTATCTACTCCAAATTGAATCTGCTCAATTTCCCAGTCGCCTGAGATTCCAAAATCATTTGCTAAATCAAAAACACCATAAAAACTGTTGTCAGTAGTAATGCCGGCATTTTGACAAGTTAAGCCTAATAAAGGCACAATAGCTTGAGAGTTGTTATGTGTTATTGTAACCTGAGCATAAATTGAGACACTCAATAAAAATGACACAAACAATAAAGTAATTTTTTTCATATTGTTAATTTTTAGTTAATTGGTCAAATATATAATTTTATCAAATACAAACAACATCAATACCTAAATTTTTTATGTTAAATACAATTTATTCACTAACACTGGCTTTAACAGGCTGTCTATTTTCCAATGATTATGTTAACCCGGTTGAACATGCCCAAAATATTAGTATTTCAAGCACTTCATATCCAGAAACCATCTCATTTTACAAGCATTTGGCTGAAAATCATGAAACCGTAAACATCATAACTATCGGAAAAACAGACAGCGGACACCCCTTGCACCTAGTTACATTTAACCCTGAAAAGCAATTTGACTTTGGTTTAATACAACAAGAAAAAGCCATAATACTAATCAATAATGGCATCCATCCCGGAGAACCCGACGGCATTGAAGCCACAATGCGCTTTTTTGAAGACTTGGCTAAAGGAAAAATTACAGTTCCAAAAAACACTGTTGTCACAACAATACCGGTTTACAATATTGGAGGGGCGCTTAACAGAAACAACACCGGCAGGGTCAATCAAAACGGCCCGGAGGAATACGGCTTTCGCGGAAACGCCAGAAACTATGACCTCAACCGTGATTTTATTAAGTCAGACACCCGCAATGCCAAGGCTTTTGCAGATATTTTCCATTTTATTAATCCCGATGTGTTTATTGATAACCACGTGAGCAACGGTGCCGATTATCAATACACCATCACCCATTTGTTTACACAGCACAACAAGCTGGGTGGCGAACTTGGAAGCTATTTACATCAAACATTTATCCCCGAAATTGAAAAAAACCTGACAAACAAGAACTGGGATTATACCCCTTATGTCAATGTGTTTAACCGCCCTCCCGATAACGGATTTTCTCAATTTTTTGATGACGCCAGATTTTCAACCGGCTATACTGCATTATTCAACACCCTGGGAATGATGGTTGAAACCCATATGCTAAAACCCTACAAACAACGTGTTGATGCAACCTATGCCGTTATGAAAAGCATGCTGGAAGTGACAGATGCCAACTACAAATCTATTAAAGCCTTGAGGAAAAATGCAAATAACAGTTTCACTACCGGCTCAAAATATCCTGTTCAATGGGAAATTGACAGCTCAAAATACAGCATCCTTAACTTCAAAGGCTATGAAGCCGAATACAAAACCAGCAAGGTTACCGGCCTGGAACGGCTTTACTACAACAGGGAAAAACCCTTTACAAAAGAAGTGAAGTACTACAATTATTTTAAACCTAAAACCGAAGTTACTATTCCAAAAGCATACATCATTCCGCAAGGTTGGTGGAATGTTATTGAACTTTTAAAACTCAATCAAATTGAAATGCACCAACTTGATAAAGACACGCTCATTTCATCTGAAGTGTATCGCATAGAGCATTTCAACACTCGTAGCACCCCGTTTGAAGGTCATTTTTTGCACAACAACACTCAGGTTTCTTCTAAAATTGAAACAACACTTGTGAAAAAAGGTGACTATATGATTTTTACCCACCAACCGGGTATAAGGTATCTCATTGAAACTTTGGAACCACAAGCCACAGACTCCTTTTTTAACTGGAACTTTTTTGACAGCATCCTTCAACAAAAAGAAGGCTTTTCACCCTATGTGTTTGAAGAGGTTGCCGAGCAACTGCTTGAAAGCAATCCTGAACTAAAACAACGGTTTAATAAAAAAAGAGAAGAAGACAAAAACTTTAGGGAAAACGCCTATGCCCAATTAAGCTGGCTGTACAGACAATCACCACATTATGAAAAGGCACATATGCACTACCCTATTCTCAGGGTTTTAGAGTGATTTCATCATTAAATAACTCTCTGATGTTTGCATAGGACTTTTTGAGTGCTTTTAAAACTTTTTTCGGGTTTTTCCAGGCTACTTTTTTGATGCCTTCCTTGGTTTCAGGGATGAATTTTCCTGAAAATGTAGTTTTCATTTCAAACCAGTAAGTTTCTTTTAACCGAAGCTCACCGTTTCGCTTGAAAAAATGATAGGTAATTTGAAGTGGTTTTACAATTTCAAGACCCTCTACCCCGGTTTCTTCTTGGGTTTCGCGTAAAGCGGCTTCTTCAATGGTTTCTTTGTTTTCTATACTGCCTTTGGGCAAGTCCCATTTGCCGTTTCGCTTGATAAACAACACTTCGTTTTTGTCGTTTTTGACCAAACCCCCGGCCGCTACAACTACAGTGGCTTTTTTCTTGAACTTCTGAATAAGTTTCTCACCATTAGGATAGTATAAATAGACTTCACCCCACTTGTTTTTTGAAACCTTTTTTACAATCAATTCCAAATCGGCTTCCTTTAGCGGAATACATTTGGCTTCTTTGTGATAAACCATCTCGTTGGTCAGAAATATGGGCTTATCATTTACAAAAACTTTATACATTTGCAAAATGATTTTAAACAAAGAAACGGCACAAAAAACAGCCGACTTACTATTGCAAATTAATGCAATTAAATTACAACCACAAAACCCTTTTTTATGGGCATCAGGTTGGAAGTCTCCCATTTACTGTGACAACAGGATTATTTTATCCTATCCTCACATTAGAAACTATGTGAGAGAGCAGATGTCACGTCAAATTGAAGAACTTTATGGAAAACCCGATGTGATTGCCGGTGTTGCCACGGGAGCCATTGGCGTTGGGATGCTTGTGGCAGATTATTTAAACCTCCCTTTTGTTTACGTTCGGCCGGAAGCCAAAGGCCACGGAAGGCAAAACCAGGTGGAAGGACAACTGTCAAAAAATCAAAATGTGGTTGTGATTGAAGATCTCATCAGCACCGGAAAAAGCAGCCTCAATGCTGTAAAAGCCTTAAAGGAAGCCAATGTAAAAGTGAAAGGAATGGTAGCAATTTTCACCTATGACTTTGATGTAGCCAAAGAAAATTTTAAAAAGGAAAAAATTGAACTTCACACCCTGAGCGATTACAACGAGCTTTTGGCGCAGGCAGAAAAATCAAATTACATCAACTCCAAAGAAATTGAAACCCTCAAAGCTTGGAGGGAAAATCCCTCCATCTGGAACAACTCCTAAAACTATGAATCTCGAAAGCAAAAAAGTAACCGTAAACAAATCAGCCGAAGCACTTTGTCAATTCTTAAGCGATGTCAAAAACTTTGAGCAATTGATGCCTGAAAATATAAGCAAGTTTGAAGTCATTCGTGAAAATGCCTTTGTTTTTGCTTTAAAAGGCATGCCCGAAATTGCACTTGAGCTTAAAGAAACATTACCTCCAAATAAGGTGGTGCTTGGTGCAATAAGCGACAAACTTCCATTTACACTTACGGCAAATATTGAGGCTTTAGACAGTAATACTTCAGCGGCTCAACTGCAGTTTGAAGGAGATTTCAATGCTATGATGGCTATGATGATTAAAGGGCCCATCAGCAACTTTCTGGAGACACTAAGCTCAAATATGGCCGCTTTGTAAGCCTGACAGTAATTTTATTTCTTTTAAATCAAAAGCTGAAATTTCTCCTGTTTCTAATTCAACAAGCAATTTTCCTTCACGGGAAACACCTTGTATTTTTCCGTTGAACTTTTCTTGTTGTGCATTTTCAAAAACTGAAATTTCATTGAGCCTGTATAGCAAATCAAAATAGGCTTTATCAATTTCCGAAAACTGTTTTTCGCTAATCAAATGCCACTTTGAGTTTAAAATTTGGAGCAATCGATTTAAAACTTCCTCCAAATCAAAAATTCTTTCTGCCTGTAATTTCATTGAAGTTGCAAGGGGCAATTCTGTAAACGTTTGTTCATTTACATTGATTCCCACACCAATGATGCAACCTTTTATGGATTGCTGTTGAATAATGTTTTCGATAAGTATGCCACACAGTTTTTTGTTGGCTGACAGAATGTCGTTGGGCCATTTAATTTTAATTTCAGGAATCTGAAAGTAATTTAAGGTTTCAAAAACGGCCAGGGAAACCACTTTTGAAAGATAGAATTGATGCTCTACTTCAAACCCATCAAGTTGCTTAAACACACTAAACGTTAGGCTTTTTCCCTTTTGTGATTGCCATACTGAACCCATTTGCCCCCTGCCTGCAGTTTGTTCTTCAGTCAAAAGCACAAAACCATCAGGCAATTTTTCTGCTTTAAGCAGGCTTTTTAATTGGCTGTTTGTCGAGGGAGTGGCACTGATTTTGCGTATGGTCATAAAAGAAATGGTAAAAATGAGTTAATCTTGCAAAGTTACTGACTAGGTGAAACCAAAAAAATAATAACTTTGCAAAAATAATTGTTTTAATGACGAAAAAAGAAAACGAAGCAGATCAATTAATTACACAAATAATCCACGGAATTGAGGAGGTTAAAGGTCAGGGTATTGAAATTCTGGATCTTAGGGAGATCGAAAACACAGTTTGCGATTACTTCATCATCTGCAGTGGTACCTCAAACACCCAAGTCAATGCAATTGTAAACTCCATTGAAAAGACTGTCAGCAAGTCGCTGAAAGAAAAAGCCTGGCACATTGAAGGCTCAGACAATGCTGAATGGATTTTGATGGATTATGTCAATGTTGTGGTCCATGTGTTTCAAAAGCACATCAGGGAGTTTTATGATATTGAAAGTCTATGGGGTGATGCAAAAACAGTTAAAATTCAAACCAGTTACTAAGTTAAGCAAACCATATTAATGGCAAACGATACAGAAAATACCGAAAAGAAACCCGAAAACCCTACTCCGGGCAACAATAACAGAAAGGACAAAGACAAGGACTTAAAGCCAAAGTTTAGTCCATACTGGATTTATGCGATGATTATCATTGCATTTATCGGTATCAATTATTTTGGTTCAGGTGGCTGGACAGAACCCGCCAAGACAACACCTGCAGAATTTCAGGAGTTTTTAAAAAGCGGTGATATTGAACGTGTGGTGATTGTCAACAAGAACAAAGCCCGCGTTTATTTAACAGATGAGGGTAAAGCCAAAGAAGTTCACATTAGAAAAGTGGGGCAACAATCATTAACCTCAAATGTTCCGGCTTATCAATTTGAATTTGGAGATCTTCAGAATTTTGAAAATGAAATCAGGCGCATCAAGGAAGAAAACAACTTACCCACCTCGGTTGTATATGATACAGAATCCAATGTATGGGGTGATATTTTATTGACATTACTTCCATTTGCCATTATTATTGCCATTTGGATTTTTATAATGAGACGAATGTCAGGTGCCGGTGGAGGTGGCCCGGGGGGGCAAATATTCAATATTGGCAAATCAAAAGCCAAGCTCTTTGATCAAAATACAGATGTAAAAGTTTCCTTTAAGGATGTGGCCGGTTTAGAAGGTGCCAAAGAAGAAATTCAGGAAATCGTTGACTTCCTGAAAACACCTGATAAATATACTGCCTTGGGCGGAAAAATACCTAAAGGCGCTCTTCTTGTAGGACCTCCGGGAACAGGAAAAACACTCTTGGCAAAAGCAGTTGCCGGTGAAGCTAAGGTTCCTTTTTTCTCGCTTTCAGGTTCAGACTTTGTTGAAATGTTTGTGGGTGTTGGTGCATCGCGTGTTAGGGATCTATTCAAACAAGCCAAAGAAAAATCGCCTTCAATCATTTTTATTGATGAGATTGATGCCATTGGCCGTGCACGTGGAAAAAGCAATTTTTCAGGTTCAAATGATGAGCGTGAAAACACACTTAACCAGTTACTAACCGAAATGGATGGCTTTGGCTCCAATGCCAATGTAATCGTTCTTGCCGCTACAAACAGGGCAGATGTACTCGATAAAGCCCTGATGCGTGCCGGGCGTTTTGACCGTCAAATTTATGTTGATTTACCGGACTTGAGAGAACGGAAAGAAATATTTGACGTTCACCTCAGGCCCATCAAAAAAGAAGCTGAACTTGACCTTGATTTTCTTGCAAAGCAAACCCCCGGTTTCTCAGGGGCAGACATAGCCAATGTTTGTAATGAAGCGGCTTTAATCGCTGCAAGAAAAGGCAATAAAGCTGTTGGCAGACAAGATTTTCTGGATGCCGTTGACAGAATTATTGGTGGTTTGGAAAAGAAAAACAAAATCATTACCCCTGAAGAGAAAAAGGCCATTGCTTTTCACGAAGCGGGTCATGCCACAGTTAGCTGGATGCTTGAACATGCAGCTCCACTGGTAAAAGTAACTATAGTTCCCCGTGGTCAATCGTTGGGTGCCGCCTGGTATTTGCCTGAGGAACGACTTATTGTAAGGCCTGAGCAAATGCTCGACGAAATGTGTGCCACCCTGGGAGGTCGTGCAGCAGAAAAAGTCATGTTTAATAAAATTTCAACAGGTGCCTTAAGTGATTTGGAAAAAGTGACCAAACAAGCCAGGGCAATGGTTACCATCTATGGATTAAACGACAAAATTGGAAACCTCACCTATTATGATTCTTCAGGCCAATCTGAATATAGTTTCACAAAGCCTTACAGCGAAAAAACCGCTGAAATGATTGATAAGGAAATTTCAAATTTAATTGAATCTCAATACCAAAGGGCCATAGATTTACTTAAGAAAAACAAAGACAAACTCATTGAACTTGCTAATGTACTGCTTGAAAAAGAGGTTATTTTCAAAGATAATCTTGAAGCAATTTTTGGAAAAAGAGAATTTGATCAGCCGGATGCCGTGTTTGACAAGTTTGACAAACCGGAAGCATAAATAGAGTTTACAAAAGATAAAAAGAACTTAATTCGTTTTTGGATTAAGTTTTTTTTATATTTGGACGAGTCATAAAAAATAAACACCTCAATAAATAGTGAATGAGTTTGTTTAAAAAATTATTCCGTAAAACAAAAGAGCAGGAATCCCCAAAAGAAGAAAGAAGTAAATATTTACCGGAAGTACCACTACCTACTGACGAAAAATTCACCTACAACTTCAGAAAAAATGGCGGAAAGTTCCTCTATTGTGAAAACCTTGATGAACTTGATGAAGCCTTTGACAATATTTTGCTTGAAAACGATTGGTATGAAAAAGAAGTGTTTTGCACAGACAATTCACTGACATCAAAATTCAGCAGTTACAATTTAGACTTCGGTTCAAACCCAAGTGCTGCATTTTTCTTTTCAAGATGTGAGTCTTTAGTTGCAGATGCCGGTGCGATTTTAATTTCTTCAAATCAAATCAAAGAAAAAAAATTAAAAGAACTACCTGACAATTTTATCATTTTTGCTACAACCAGTCAGCTTGTTGACACAATTGGTGAAGGATTGCGCATCATTAAAAGTGCCAATAAAAACAATATTCCCACAAATATTACCACCATCAAAAACTTTGAAAGCAAGAAAGAAAATGATTTTATGACTTACGGAAGTAGTTCAAAAAACTTATATTTGCTGCTTCTGGAAGACCTGTAGTAATATGAAGGAAATTTTTATCAGAGCAACATTTGGAGCTATCTATGTTATCATCCTTCTCGCTGCTATTTTTATCTCTTCATACACATATTTTGGATTAATTTTATTACTTGGATTAATAAGCCTTCAAGAGTTCTTAAAGCTTATTCACTTAAAGTCGATTGTCCTTTATGGAATATTGATACTGTTTCTATATTATTTCTCATACCTTCAGTTTGATTTTTATGCTACCAAACTCCTGTTAATCCTAACAGGCTTTGTCAATTTATTTTTGTTTAAGGATTTGCTTTGGACAAGTATAATCCCAATGTTTGAGAAGAAGAAGTACATAGTATCCATTTTTTACCTCATCAGTGGTTTTGTTTTTTTGGCTATGATCCCTCTTGATAAGTATGAATACAATCCGTTTTTGATTGCTTCCATTTTTGTTCTTATTTGGGCAAACGATATTTTTGCTTTCTTAATCGGAAAACGTTTTGGAAAACGAAAACTTTTTGAACGCATTTCCCCCAATAAAACCGTTGCAGGATTTCTTGGTGGAATGGGGGCTTGTATAGTTTCAGGCCTGTTAATTTCTTATTTTTTAAATACACACAACCTGTTTTTTTGGTTAGGTTTGGCAATTTTGATTAGTTTTATAGGCCCGATTGGTGATCTAATTCAGTCAAAATTTAAGCGTCAAGCGGGCGTGAAAGACAGTGGAACATTGATTCCGGGTCACGGTGGAGCTTATGACAGGCTGGATAGTTTGATTTATTCAAGTCCATTTATTTATACTTATATTACACTAGCAAATTATGTTTCATAAAGAAGGCCAAAAAATAATTTTAGCGGCGCTTTCCATTTTATTAGCACTTGGATTGTCTGCTCATTTTTTTCTTGACAATGAACCACTCAAGAAAATACTGGTAAGTGTTTTAATACTTTTTTTTCTGCTTATTCTGCAGTTTTTTAGAAACCCTAAAAGAGATTTTCAGTTGAGCGACAACTATGTGCTATCTCCTGTTGATGGAAAGGTGGTTGTTATTGAAGAGGTTTTTGACAAAGAATTTTTTAACGAAAAAAGAATACAGATTTCGGTATTCATGTCACCCATCAATGTTCACGTAACACGTTATCCCGTTGGCGGCAAGGTAGTCTATTCAAAATACCATCCCGGAAAATACCTGGTCGCCTGGCACCCCAAATCATCTGAAGAAAATGAAAGAACCACTGTCGTGGTAAACAATGAAATTTTTGGGGATGTACTTCACAGGCAAATAGCGGGTGCTTTGGCTAAACGCATAGTAAATTATGCCGTTGAAGGTCAAAAAGTAAATCAGGCAGAGGATAGCGGTTTTATAAAATTTGGGTCAAGAGTAGATGTTTTATTACCTTTAGGAACAAAAGTGAATGTAAAACTTAACCAAAAGGTAAAAGGGGGAATCACCATTTTAGCTGAAAAATAATGAATCCTGAAAAACTTCAATCCGCCTTTGAAGAAGCAGTCGACAGAGTTAACAATCATTTGGAACCTTTCCCGGCTGATTTGTTGTTGCGCCTTTATGCCTACTACAAAAGGGCAAACAACAACGAGGATGACCCCAACAGCAAAATCCCACTCATCAATGCTTTTAAAGCAAACGCTTTGTTTCAAACCAGAAGTATGACTCCCGATGAAGCAAAAACTGCTTATGTTGAGGAAGTAAACACCTATTTTTTGTACAGAAAATAACTACTTATTTAGCGGTAAATAAACCACTTTTTTGGTTTCAAAAAATTCTTCTTCAAAATAATCGGTTATGGAATAGATTTCTGCTTTAGGAAAGTCCTTCAATTCCTCAGTTAAATCACCACCTTTCAAATAAAGAATTCCGTTTTTTCTTTGGTGAATATTCTTTTTTGCTGTTTTTCCTTCTACCCAATGTACAAATGTGGGCATAGCTGCCACTGCCCTGCTCACAATAAAATCAAAAGTCCCTTTGATGTTTTCAACCCTGTCATTAGTGGTCTTGACATTTTTTATTCCAAGTCCGGCAACTACTTCATCAACCACTTTAATTTTTTTCCCAATGGAATCCACCAGGTGAAAATTCGTTTCGGGAAAAAATATGGCAAGTGGTATTCCGGGAAAACCTCCTCCTGTTCCGACGTCCAACACATTGGAGCCCGGCAAAAACTGCTGAACCTTGGCAATGGCCATTGAATGAAACACGTGTCGCAGGTAGATCTCATCGATGTCTTTTCGGGAAACAACGTTTATCTTTAGGTTCCAGTCTTTATATAAATCTTGCAGTAAGATAAATTGCCTTTTTTGTTCATCGTTTAAATTTGGGAAATACTTAAGAATCAAGTCCATAGTTTAAAATATAGTTGCAAAAATAGTCATTTAACTCATAAATTTTTGTGATTAACAGTCTGAACAAGTCTAATATTAATTATATTTGCCCATACTTATTTTCCGTGCAAAACGTTACAAGTTAAATTTTACATATGAATACATCCTCTATTCGCTTTTCTAGAAAAGATCCAGCTAATTTTTTCAAAACCCTAAACAGCAGAGTCAACAATTACTTTAAAGAAAGAAACCTAAAAAAAACAGGCAACTGGAAACTTCATCTGAAGACTATTGCCATGTTTGCAATCTTTCTCACCCCTTACTTTTTATTACTTACGCTCAACATGCCGGGATGGGCACAATTGCTCCTTACCATTGTTATGGGTGTGGGAATGGCAGGTGTGGGAATGAACGTTATGCATGATGGAAACCACGGCTCTTATTCTTCCAAAAAATGGGTGAATAAATTCATGGGAAGCACTATATATATCCTTGCCGGAAATGTGTACAACTGGCAAGTACAACACAATGTATTGCATCATACTTACACAAACATTCACGGTCACGATGAAGACATGGATGCCGGAAGAGTGATGCGATTCAGTAAGCATTCAGAATGGAAACGTTTTCACAAATACCAGCATTTGTATTCTGTTTTTCTTTATGGACTTTTGACATTTAACTGGGCACTTACAACAGACTTCAAACAAACCAGAGACTATCTCAAGAGAAAACTGTCTTATGGTGAGTTTCCAAATCCCGTAAAACAATGGAGCATAGTAGTTATCTCTAAAATCATTTACATTTCAATCTGGATTGTAATCCCTATGCTGATTTTATCAATTGCCTGGTGGAAAGTCTTGATTGGGTTTTTTGTGATGCATTATGTAGCAGGAGTCATCCTTAGTGTGGTCTTTCAATTGGCTCACATGGTAAAAGATGCACACATGCCACTGCCCGATGAAACAGGAACCATGAAAAACACCTGGGCCATACACCAGTTATACACCACTGTAAATTTTGCGACAAAAAACAAAATTGTCAATTGGTACACCGGTGGTTTAAACCATCAAGTGGAACATCATATTTTTCCAAATATCAGCCATGTTCATTACACCAAAATTTCAAAAATCGTAAAGGAAACGGCTAAAGAATTTGATTTACCTTACCACGAATACAAAACCACTCGCAAAGCCATAATTTCCCATTTCTCTCATTTAAAGGAGATGGGGGCAAAACCGGCTATGAGCGCATAACCAACCCAGACCAACAGTATTTTATGAAGGAGCATTTATCTGACAGAGTGAACAATATGGCGACCTCTGCCACACTGGCCATGGCTGCAAAAGCCCGCGAACTAAAAAATGAAGGAAAAGATATCATTGGCCTCAGCCTCGGTGAACCCGATTTCAATATACCAGACTTTATTAAAGATGCCGCCATTAAAGCCATCAATGATAATGTGCACGCCTATCCTCCTGTTGATGGTTATGCCGAACTTAAAAAAGCCATCATCACAAAATTCAAAAGAGACAACCACCTCACTTATGAGCCCACTCAAATTGTAGTTTCCACCGGTGCTAAACAATCACTTGCAAACATCGTTATGGTGATGCTCAATCAGGGTGACGAGGTGATTCTACCCGCCCCTTATTGGGTGAGTTACAGCGATTTGGTAAAGCTCGCTGATGGTGTGCCTGTTGAGATTTCAACGACTATTGACACTAACTTCAAAATTACACCTCAGCAACTGGAGGCTGCTATTACACCAAAAACAAAACTAGTCATGTACAGCTCGCCCTGCAACCCCAGCGGCTCCGTTTACAGCAAAGAAGAATTAAAAGCTCTGGCTGATGTACTTCAAAAACACCCCAACATCTATGTGGTTTCTGATGAGATATATGAGCATATCAACTTTGCCGGAGGACATTTCTCCATGGCTCAGTTTGAAGATATGTATGACCGGACTATCGTAGTAAACGGTGTATCAAAAGCCTTTGCAATGACCGGCTGGCGAATTGGCTATATGGGTGCCCCTGCTTGGATCGCCCGTGCTTGCAACAAGATGCAGGGTCAAATAACAAGTGGTGCCAATGCCATTGCTCAAATGGCAACTATTGCAGCCCTTGAGGCACCGGTAAGTAGTATCAAATATATGGTGGATGCATTCAAAAACCGTAGGAGTTTGACTTTGGATTTACTCAATGAAATTCCCGGTTTAAAAACCAATACCCCGGAAGGTGCTTTTTATGTGTTTCCGGATGTGACTTCCCTTTTTGGGAAAACAATTAAGGGAAAAACAATCAAAACCGCAGACGATGTTTCTATGTTACTGCTTGAACACGCCCTGGTAGCAACCGTTTCCGGTGAATCATTTGGCGATCCCAATTGCATTCGCATTTCGTATGCTGCTTCTGAAAAGGATATCAGGGAGGCAGTTAAGAGGATGAAAGAGGTGTTAAGTTAATACAAATGCATAAAAAAATTCTCCTTCTTGGCTCCGGTGAACTTGGTAAAGAATTTGCCATTGCGGCACAACGCATTGGTCAAACGGTCGTTGCAGTCGATAGTTATGCAAATGCCCCGGCTATGCAGGTTTCAGATGCTTTTGAAGTCATCAATATGCTGGACGGTGCTGCACTGGATACCATCGTTGAGAAACACAAACCTGATTTTATTGTTCCTGAAATTGAAGCCATTCGCACCGAGCGTTTTTATGATTATGAAAAGCAAGGCTATACGGTAATCCCTTCCGCGAAAGCGGCCAATTTTACCATGAACCGAAAAGCAATTAGGGATCTGGCGGCCAAACAACTGGGACTAAAAACCGCAAACTACCGCTATGCCACCTCTGAAGCAACTTTAAGAAAAGGCGTTGAAGAAGTGGGCATGCCTTGTGTGGTCAAACCACTGATGTCCTCCAGTGGAAAAGGTCAAAGCACCATCAAAACGGCTGCCGACATTGAAAAAGCGTGGAATTATGCCCTGGAAGGCTCACGTGGCGATGTGGTGGAAGTGATTGTTGAGGCTTTTGTAAACTTTAATTATGAAATCACCCTGCTCACCGTGACTCAAAGAAACGGTGAAACCTTGTTTTGTTCGCCTATTGGGCACCGGCAGGAACGCGGTGACTATCAGGAAAGCTGGCAACCGGCAACAATGGAAGAGCACCATCTGGAAGCTGCCAAACAAATGGCCAAAGCCGTTACTGAAGCTCTTGGAGGTGCCGGGCTCTGGGGCGTGGAATTCTTTATTGGTGATGACGGTGTTTATTTTTCTGAACTCTCCCCTCGCCCCCATGACACCGGTATGGTCACACTGGCGGGTACTCAAAATTTTAACGAATTTGAACTTCATCTTAGAGCTGTTCTCGGTTTTGAAATCCCCGAAATAACATTGGAACGCCACGGCGCCAGTGCTGTAATCTTAGCTGAAAAAAACAGTAATAACCCTACTTTTGAAGGCATAGAAAATCTTGTCAAATTTCCACAATCAGATTTCAGGCTTTTTGGAAAACCCACATCACGACCTTACCGCAGAATGGGTGTGGTTTTAACTTATGACAAGGTTGGAACTGATATCGAAAAAATCACACAAAGAGCAAAAGACTTAGCCGGATTGGTAAAAGTGAAATGATGCGGGATGCTGGGTGATGGATGTTGTTGAGTTTTTGAGTTTGTGAGTCTGTGAGTTTTTCAACTTTAAACTTCGAACTTTTAACTTTCTATCTGTTTCTCCAAAAGAAAGGTGTCAATAAAATCAATACCGTAAACAATTCAAGTCTTCCCACAAGCATCAGGAATGCAGCCCACAATTTGCCTATATCCGGCAAAATGTCAAAATTGTTTACAGGGCCCACAGCACCAATTGAAGGCCCCACATTGCCAAGCATGGAAGCCGAACTGCCCAATGCGGTTTGAAAGTCTAGCCCCAGCCAGGCAAAGACTGAAACTCCAATGATAAACATCAAAATATAAAGTATAAAAAACGCCATTACATTAAAAACAATCTCTTGCGGAACCGCCCGCTGGTTGTACCTCACCGGAAGTACAGCATTGGAATGAAAAGAACGTTTAAACTCCATAATCCCGTTTTTAATGGTGATTAAATGCCTTACGATTTTCATTCCCCCGGAAGTTGACCTGGCAGAGCCACCCAAAAACATCAAGCCAAAGAAGAACATGGTCAAAAACGGGGTAACAGAAGTGTAATCAACAACAACAAAACCGGTAGTTGTTATTATAGCAATCACCTGAAAAAGCCCCATTCTGATAGCCTCTTCTGCTTCGCCAAAAACAGCGTTGTGGGTAAGGATCGAAAGTGACAAATCACCTTGAAAATAAATCACCCCGGCAGTAATCATTGAAAAAATCAATATAAATGTCAGGTATAACCTGAATTCTTCATCCTTAAAAATTTTACTGAACTTGCCTTTAAAAGCAAAATAGCTCAATATAAAATTTGTTCCCGCCAAAAACATAAACACCATCACGATGTACTGAATTGCAGGATTGTCATTCCAATGCGCCAGACTATCATTTTTTGTTGAAAAACCACCACTCGCCAATGTACTCATAGAATGGTTAACAGCATCAAAAAGTGACATTCCGGCAAGACTCAACAAAATGGTTTCAATGATTGTATAACCAAAATACAACAACCAAAGACGCTTTGCCGTATCGGTAATGCGTGGATGCAATTTGTCATTGTTTGGCCCGGGGGCTTCAGCGGCAAAAAGCTGCATTCCCCCAATACCTAATAATGGGAGAATTGCTATTGCCAAAACAATAATACCCATCCCCCCTATCCAGTGCGTAAGGCTCCTCCAGAATAAAATACTTTCAGGCAGGATTTCAATATCATTTAAAATGGTAGCCCCGGTGGTGGTGTAACCACTCATCGTTTCAAAAAGGGCATTGGTAAACCCAGGTATGGCACCTGTTAACAAGTAAGGCAAAGTTCCGCTTAAGGCCATAATGAGCCAACCAAATGTGACGATGACATAACCCGCCCGCTTTTTGATTTCTTTTTTGTGCTTTCGCGTAAGCAAAAAAACCACAAAACCAATGCTGATAGTAATTAAAGCCGATATCATTATTCCTCTAAAAGCACCATCGTTGTAATACAAACTCACCGATGAAGCAACAAGCATGGAAACACCATTAAACAACAAAAGCAACCCCATAAAATGGAAGATGATCTTGAAGTTTAATTTACTGACTATGGACATTTAATTGAAGTATTTTTCAACTTTACTGATGGAATGCGGCAAACAACACACTACCGCCCTATCGCCACTTTTAAAAACAAAATCGGGAGTGGCAATCAGGCCAATCCCATCCCTAATCACACCGCCAATAATTGCAGACCTGGGAAAATCCAGATTTCTGATGGACTTGTTGACCACAAACGCTTTGGGCGAAATAACAAACTCCAGCAACTCAGCATTCATGTTGGTGAGCTTTGTCATCGCTACCACCTCCCCTTTTCTGATGTAACGGAAAATATCGTTGGCAGCAAGCAGTTTTTTGTTGATCAATGTATCAATCCCGATTGATTGTGAGAGCTGAAAATAATCCATGTTTTCTACCAAAGCAATGGTTTTTCTTACTCCTTTTGATTTTGCAACAAGGCACGACATAATATTGGTTTCACTGTTTCCGGTAACCGAAATAAACGCATCCATATCACTGATTGATTCTTCCTCGAGTAATTCTACATTTCTTCCATCGGTGTTTATCACCAGCACGTTTGGCAAAGCATCTGCCAGGTCAAAGGCTTTTTGTTTGTTGCTTTCGATAAGTTTCACCTTAAAGTGGCTTCGGCAGAGCTCGCGGGCTGTCTTAAACCCGATTTTACTTCCGCCAAGAATCATCACATTTTTTATCTCTTCCCTTATTTTTCCGGTAAGAAAATACACCTCTTCCACCCCGTCATGTGTAGTGAGAAAATACACTTGGTCACCTTCTTTATATACAGTATCACCTCTCGGAATGAGTGTGTATTGTGTTCCAAAACGTTGAATGGCAATGGGAATAAACTCGATTCCGGGATAGACTTCAGCAGCTTCCTTTACTGTTTTCCCTACAAATGATGCGGTCCTGGGCAACTTAATTCCAAACATGGTTAAAGCGCCGTCTTCAAACTGATAAGTATTACTAAAGGCACTTTGATTGAGCAGCAATTCAATTTCAGCAGAGGCTAGTGATTCCGGTGAAATCAATTCATCAATTCCAAACCTGGAGAATCCGATTTCTTCTTTATTTTTAATCCATTCTGTGTTTGAGATACGTGCAATGGTTTTTTTGGCACCCATTTGCTTGGCGATAAAACAGGCTGTGATATTGGTGGTTTCACTTGAGGTTACGCCAATGAGCATATCAGCACTTTCAATATGGGCTTCTTTTAAAACAGAAATGGAAGTACAGTCCCCCTTCAACACTCTAATATCCAAATGTGCTTCGGCATAAGACAAGTTTTCCTTTACATTATCGATTAATATGATATCCTGAGATTCATAAGACAATAACTTGGCCAAATGAAATCCAACCTCGCCGGCTCCTGCAATGATTATTTTCATAGAATACAATAGAAAAGATATACAAAGTTAACATAAATTTAAGCACATTGCTTTGAATTGTTTAATTAAATAAGCCCATTAAAAGCACTTTGAAAATGCTATATTTGCACAAATTATTGAGATGAGCGAGAAAGTGAAACCATATAAAGAGTCTGACCTGAACAAGAAAAAACAGGTGGAGCAAATGTTTGATAACATTTCAGGAAATTATGATGGGTTAAATCGGGTGATTACTTTTGGAGTTGACCAAAAATGGCGAAAAAAGGTCGTGAAATATATTGTAAACAGCAAGCCAAACAGTGTTCTTGACATCGCCACCGGCACCGGGGATCTCGCTATTAGCTTTTCAAAATTTGACATTCCAAAAATTGTTGGCTTTGACCTTTCTGAAGGCATGCTGTCCATTGCCAGAAAAAAAGTGGAAAAAAATCAAACAGCACAGCGCATCGACTTTATTCAGGGTGATTCAGAAAATATGCCTTTTGAGAACAATAGTTTTGACGCGATTACTGTAGCTTTTGGCGTAAGGAATTTTGAAAACCTGGAACAAGGCCTGTCAGAAATATTACGAGTTTTAAAGCCGGGCGGAATTTTTGTGGTTTTGGAAACTGCAGTCCCCACCAAATTTCCTTTCAAGCAAGGCTACTATTTTCACACCAGATATGTGCTTCCGCTAGTTGGAAAACTGTTTTCCAAAGACAAAGTGGCTTACAATTATTTGAGTGAAAGTGCTTCAGTATTTCCACACGGAGAAGACTTCAACAATATTTTGAGAAAAATTGGGTTTAAAGAAGTGAAAAATAAACCGCAAACCTTTGGGGTTGCAAGTATCTACTTAGCTTCAAAATAGATTTATGAGGAACTTTTTTTTGGTATTATCACTGTTATTTATGGTGCAAACCGCTGAAGCTCAACTTTTTTCAAAAGAAAGAATTTTAAACAATGAAAACTTTGACAAAGCCCGCTGGAGTTGGGGGTATTTTTTGGGTTTCAACAGTTATGATTTTAAAATTGAATACATCAATGAAACCGGAGAACCGGATATTGAAGTTCAAACAGCACCAGGTTTTAATGTTGGTCTCATCGGAAACTTAAGAATAAACGATTATTTAGACTTAAGACTTGAACCCGGATTGTATTATACAGAAAGAAACTTAATCTACCCGGGATTTGAAGAAGAGCGTGACTTTTTAAGAGAGACAAAATCTACTTATATTCATATACCATTACTTCTAAAGGTTTCTACTAAAAGGCTCAACAACTTTAAACCATTTATAGTTGGTGGTATTTCAACTTCAGTTAACCTGACAAGTAATGAGCAAAACCCTGAAGACAATAGTGTTGGAAGGTTTAGAATGACCAAAGACACCTACTACTATGAGTTGGGCTTTGGCATTGACTTTTACCTGTTTTATTTTAAGTTTACCCCGTCTATAAGAGGTGTTTTTGCACTCAATGATGAATTGGTAAGAGACGAAAGCCCTAACAGTCCTTACACTTCAAACATAAATAAACTAATGTCACGAGGAGTATTTCTAAATCTTACTTTTCAATAGCCCGATGAAACTCACTTAATATAATTGCTGCCGCAGTTGACACATTGAGGCTTTCAGTTAGTTGGTCAGGCCCAAACCGTGGAATTGTAATTTTTGAAGTGATTAATTGTTCAGTTTTTGACGAAATACCATTTCCTTCATTCCCCAAAACCAAAATAGCGTTTTTAGGTAGTTTTTGCCGGTAAATATTTTCACCATCCATAAAAGCTCCATAAACAGGTAGATTGTTGTTTTTGGATAAGAAATCTTCCAAATCTGTGTAAACAACATTCACCCGTGACAGTGAACCCATGGATGACTGAACCACTTTGGGATTAAAACAATCTACAGTATCAATAGAACAAACAAGTTGTTTAACACCAAACCAATCACAGAGCCTGATAATGGTTCCCAAATTTCCCGGATCTTGTATCCCATCAAGAACTACAGTAAAGGTTGATTCAATTTCCTTTAATTGTTCAGGGATATAAAAAACGGCAAGAGCTGTATGAGGTGTTTTTAATGCACTTATTTTTTTTAAATCGGGATCTGATATTAGTTCTGTTTTACTTGGCGGAATAAAGGGTAGGTTTTCTGTAGAAAAAAGTGTGTGAAGCTTCCAGCCGGATTTGTAAAACTCGCTGATAACTTTTGTACCTTCGGCAAAAAATAAATCATTTTTTTGTCTATATTTTTTTTGTTGCAAAGACGTTATTAACTTTATTTGATTTTTGCTTACCATGCAAAACTTGTATTTTTGAATAATTACTAATTTACCCCTTTGAAATGCCAATTTTAAAAATCGAAAATCTTCAAAAACGCGTTATTTTGCCGGGGCATTTCACAAAAGTAGCATTTCTGTTACTATTTATCACCACATTAACTTCTTGTGATGCCGTAAAAAAGGTAAATGAAGGTCAACTTTTATTAACTAATAACACGGTTATAGTAGATGGTGAAGAGATCAACGACAGAGCAGTTCACAGTCAAATTTTCCAACAACCCAATGCAAAATTAGCCCTGCACTTTTACAACCTTGCTAGTGAAAAAACCGATTCGGTTTATTACGCAAGACTATATAGAACCCCTGAAAGAAAAAGAAGGCTCATCGCTATTTTTTCACAAAAACAAGTGGATGAAATAGTCAATTACAGGGTGGGATTCAATAACTGGATAAAAAACAATGGAGAAGCACCTGTAATCATAAGAAATGACAGAACTGAACGCTCCCGGGCACGCATAGAGGAATATTACAAAAGTTTTGGGTGGTTTAATGCCAAAGTGAGGTATGAAATTGTAAAAGATACCGTCAAAGACAAACGTGCCTCAGTAATCTATAAAGTTGACAGACAACGTCCCTATATAGTCGATTCTATCGAAAGAAGAATTGACTCACCAGTTGTTGACTCTATCTTTCAAATTTCGGAACACCGAAGCATCGTAAGGTCCGGAATACAATTTTCCAGAAACGATTTTGCCAATGAAAGGGATCGCGTTACCATCCTGATGCGAAACTCAGGCTTGTACCACTTTAACCAGGAATACATTTCATTTATTGCTGATACGGTAAAAACGGGTAATAAAGTCAATGTTGAATACTTGATTGGAGATCGAAACGTTCAGGTGGGGGACTCCACTGTTCAGGTGCCTTTTAAAATTCACAACATTTCCAGGGTCAATATCATAACAGACTACACTTACGAAAACAGAAATAAGCCTTATCAGGATTCTCTGGAATATAATGGCTACAAGCTTTATAGTCACGGAAAAATGAATTACAGGCCAAAATCAATTACAGATGCTGTTTTCATAGAACCCGGAAGCATTTTTAAAGACACAGACAGGGCTTTGACTTACGATCATATAAGTGAGCTTAGAGTGTTCAGGTATCCCAATATAAATTACCAACTCGACCCCACAGACACTACACAAACAAGCCTGATAACAACCATTTTACTTTCTCCTCGCAAAAAATATGGATTAGGCTTTGATTTAGATTTTTCTACATCAAACATTCAGGAATTTGGTGTGGGTTTCAGCTCGTCTTTTCTAATTAGAAATGTTTTCAGGGGTGCTGAAATTTTGGAAATTTCCGGAAGGGGAAGCCTTGGTTCTTCAAAAGATGTAGCAGACAGGGACAGCAGGTTTTTTAACATTTCTGAGATTGGGGGTGATATTAAATTGGGAATTCCCAGAATACTTTTCCCCCTAAATACAGAGAGTATTATTCCAAAATACATGTCCCCATATACTAATGTAAGCATTGGGGCAAGCAGCCAACAAAATATTGGATTGGATAAACAAACCACAAGCCTCATATGGAATTACAAATGGAACCCTTCAAGAATGCATACTTACAGGCTGGATTTAATAAACGTTCAGTATGTAAGAAACATGAACACCAATAATTATTTTAACGTTTACCAAAATTCTTTTAACAGGCTCAATGAAATAGCTTTGGGAAGCATTACAGACAATTCATATTTTAATTTGGATGAAAACAACAACAGAATTGACCTAATCATTCCTGAAGGCACCAGCGGCTTCCTAAACGATTTCAACAACAACCAGGTGGGTGGTCTAACAACAGATCAAGCCCAGATCATAAGAAATATTGCTCAGCAACAGGAAAGGCTAACCGAAAACAACCTCATTTTTGCCTCAAACATTTCCTGGATCAGGGATTCCAGAAAAAGTATTTTTGACAATCAGTTTTCAAGAATCAGGTTAAAATTTGAAGTTGCCGGAAATGTTTTGGCGGCAATTTCATCATTAATAGGATTGGAAAAAAACCAAAGTGGCAACTATGAATTATTTGGCGTAAACTATTCACAATACTCCAAACTGGATGCAGAATATGTGCGTTATTGGGAAATTAACCGCCAGACCCATGTGGCTATGCGCCTCTTTGGTGGAATTGCAGTTCCCTATGGCAATGCAAACAGTATTCCTTTTACACGAAGTTATTTTGCCGGGGGACCCAATGACAACCGTGGCTGGCTCCCATTTAGACTGGGGCCCGGAGCTAGTGACACCGGCGATGAATTCAATGAAGCAAACTTAAAATTAGCTGCAAACCTGGAATATAGATTCACCATTCTAGGAGCCTTTAAGGGAGCAGTCTTTGTGGATGCAGGTAATATCTGGAACGTTTTAGACAATGTCACCGATGAAAAATCAACTTTTGAAAGTCTGGACGACCTTAGGAATATTGCTGTGGGTTCAGGGTTTGGTTTGAGATATGATTTTGGCTTTTTTGTCCTTAGGGGAGATTTGGGCTTTAAGACCTATGACCCCGCACGACCTGAAGGAAGCCGATGGTTTAAAGAATACAATTTTAGTAACACTACACTAAACATTGGCATAAACTACCCCTTTTAAGATTATATTTTTATACTTTTGTATATTCAATTACAGTAAAAACAATCATGGCAAATCATAATATTCAACCCGGTGTTGCCACCGGAAAAACAGTACAGGAAATACACAAACTTGCAAAATCAAAAGGCTTTGCCCTGCCCGCAGTTAACGTAGTGGGTTCAAACTCCATCAATACCGTGCTTGAAACTGCCGCAGCTTTAAACTCACCGGTAATCATTCAATTTTCAAATGGCGGTGCTCATTTCAATGCCGGAAAAGGCCTTTCCAACGAAAACCAAAAAGCAGCCATTGCCGGTGGCGTGGCCGGGGCAAAACACATCCACGAACTCGCTAAAGCATACGGTGCCGTTGTAATTCTTCATACAGATCATTGTGCGAAAAATTTATTGCCATGGGTGGACGGACTTTTGGATGCCGGTGAGGCTCACTACAAAAAATATGGTACACCGCTTTACAGCTCACATATGCTTGATCTTTCGGAAGAGTCCATTGAAGAAAACATTGAAATCTCAAAACGCTATCTGGAGCGTATGAGTAAAATGGGGATGACCCTTGAAATTGAACTTGGCATTACCGGCGGTGAAGAAGACGGCGTGGACAACACCGGCGTGGACTCTTCAAAACTTTACACCCAACCCGAAGAAGTTGCTTATGCTTATGAAGAATTGATGAAAGTGAGTGACCAATTTACAGTTGCTGCAGCTTTTGGAAACGTTCACGGGGTGTACAAACCCGGAAATGTTAAGTTAACCCCCATTATTTTGAAGAACTCACAGGAGTATGTTCAGAAAAAATTCAACACCGGCCACAACCCCATTGATTTTGTGTTCCATGGCGGAAGTGGTTCATCAGTTGAAGAAATCAGGGAAGCCATTGGTTATGGTGTAATCAAAATGAACATCGACACCGATTTACAATTTGCGTTCACTGAAGGCATCAGGGATTATATGGTCAATAACATCGATTATATCAAAACACAGATTGGCAATCCCGATGGCAGCGACCTGCCCAACAAAAAATATTACGACCCCAGAAAATGGTTACGCGAAGGCGAAATCACTTTCAACAAACGTCTTGAACAAGCATTCAGAGATTTAAACAACGTAAATACCCTATAACAAATTTGAGATAATAAATTTGAAATAATTATGGCTTGGTTTAAAAGAACAAAAAAAGGAATACAGACCCCAACCGAAGACAAAAAAGATGTCCCCAAAGGACTTTGGTACAAATCCCCTACCGGTAAAATTGTCGATGCCGAAGAACTGGCAAAAAACTTTTACGTTAGCCCTGAAGACGGCTATCATGTGAGGATTGGCAGTAAAGAATATTTTGAAATCCTTTTTGATGACAACAATTTCAAAGAACTTGATAAAAACCTTACTTCCAAAGACCCGCTCAATTTCACAGATACCAAAAAATATCTTGACCGCCTGAAAGAAGCCCAAGACAAAACAGGCCTTAAAGACGCTGTAAGAACTGCAGTTGGCAAATCGATGGGAAAAGATGTAGTGGTGGTTTGTATGGACTTTGCTTTTATTGGTGGCTCTATGGGCTCGGTTGTGGGTGAGAAAATCACACGTGGTGCAGATTATGCACTGAAAAAGAAAATACCATTGGTAATCATATCCAAAAGTGGCGGTGCCCGAATGATGGAAGCCGCATTTTCACTGATGCAACTCGCCAAAACCTCGGCCAAACTTGCACAACTGGCTGATGCCAAAGTTCCCTACATTTCATTGTGTACCGACCCCACAACAGGTGGTACAACAGCATCATTTGCCATGCTGGGCGATATCAACATCTCTGAACCGGGAGCACTCATTGGCTTTGCCGGACCCCGAGTAGTAAGGGACACCACCGGAAAGGAACTTCCTGAAGGTTTCCAGACAGCCGAGTTTTTATTGGAACACGGCTTTTTGGATTTTATCACCAAACGAAAAGACCTGAAGAAAAACATCAACCTCTATTTGGACTTGATACTCAACAGGCCTGTTAGAGAACATGCCTAACTTAAAATTTCTAAATTAGAAAGGGGTTTGTGATAATCACAAACCCCTTTTTTTATCCCGTTTAAAGGAATTAGAGTAAAATAATGTATTGTTGCCCGTTAAAGAGAAGTGTTACAATATTATCACACTCACCATCTCCATAATCGAGCGATGCACTCAGACCATTTTGTTGAATATCAATAACACCACTAACCACATAGGCACAATTTGTTTTTTTAACAAGTGTTTCAACTACTACACCGCTGCGGTTAAACCCATTTGAAAACAAGGTATTCCAGTTTCCTGTAATGTGAAAAACGTTATCAAACCAATTCCCAGAACCAACACCTTCAACCCATTCAGATATTCTTAAACCGGTTCGGGTTGCAGTAACGGTTGATTCAGGAAAACCAACAGTGATTGTCTCATTAACAGTTGACTGTGGATTTCCATTTTGATTTTCTAATGTTCTTTCTATTTGACCACCACCACTCACAGGATGCTGATTATAAGTAAAGGTATCAAATGTATAATCGATTATTCTTGTATTATTAACAATGGGACCATAAGATAACAAGATTTTTCCGGCCACAAATGTTCCATCGGGCAGAGTACACCCTGTTCCAAAATCAATTTCAAGATTGATATTGTCACCTGTTTGTGAAATTGAAATTACAGCACAAGTAGGAAAGAAACCTGTTGACCTTCCTTCTTCCTCTTCTGAATATGCAGTTTCCATAATGTTAAGGGTTCCCTCAAAAACCATATCAACTTGTGTAGCTTTCTTATTATCTTCCTGAGAGAATTCAACATCTTCAACATTTTCATCATCACTACTACAAGAAAAAAGCAGGAATGAAAAACATAATAAAAATGCAAATCTTAGTTTTAAAAGCTGTGAGACCATAATTTTATTTATTAAGGGGTTATCACACTAAAACTAAAAATCATCATTTTTATTGCGAAATAAATCCAAAAAACCATATTTAAACAAATATATTTTATTAATTTTGCCGACTGATTACCAGAGAGGTAATTTTTACATAAAAATCATTTAAACAATATTGGCATGTACCCAACAAAAGAAGACAAAGCTAAAATTTTTGAAAAGTACGGTCAGTCTGCAACAGACACCGGCTCAACTGAAGGACAAATTGCATTGTTCACAACCAGAATTGAACATTTATCAGCTCACTTAAAAAAGAACATTCACGATTACAACACAGAGCGTTCACTAGTAAAACTGGTAGGTAAAAGAAGATCACTACTTGATTATTTAATGAAAAAAGATATCAACAGATACCGTTCAATAATTAAAGAATTAGGTTTAAGAAAATAAAAATCAGGGGGCTTTATGCCCCCTTTTTTATATTTATCCCTATATTTGGGGAAATTCTGAAAAAGCTACACTTTTAGTTTTTCATTGGTCAACACTACTACACAACACAACGACCATTGTTTAACCAAACAGGCAATACTGCTTGTTTATTATTAATTTATTTATGATTCCAAAAGTTTACAAAGAGGTCATTGACCTGGGTGACGGTAGAACCATTTCTCTCGAAACCGGAAAATTAGCAAAACAAGCCCACGGGTCTGTTGTTGTACAAATGGGGAAAGCCATGATGTTGTGTACAGTTGTTTCCAGCCATACGCCATCAACAATGGATTTTTTCCCGTTAACGGTAGATTACCGTGAAAAATTTGCTGCCGCAGGTCGTTACCCCGGCGGTTTTTTCAAAAGGGAAGCACGTCCCAGCGACGGCGAAGTATTAACTATGAGAATTGTGGACCGTGTATTGCGTCCATTATTTCCTTCAGATTATCGCTTTGAAACCCAAGTAATGATTCAATTGATGTCTCATGACGAAGAAGTAATGCCCGACGCACTTGCCGGACTTGCAGCGTCTGCCGCTATTCAATTGTCTGACATTCCTTTTGAATGTACAATTTCTGAGGTGAGGGTAGGAAGAGTTAATGGTGAATATATTGTAAATCCCAGTAGAAGCCAGTTACTTGAATCAGATGTTGATATGGTGATTGGTGCATCTATGGATTCTGTAATGATGGTGGAAGGCGAAATGAAAGAAATTTCAGAAGAAGAAATGGTAGATGTCATCAGATTTGCACATGAAGCCATTAAAAAACAAATTGAAGCTCAGGATCGCCTGGTTGCTGCGGTTGGCAAAAAAACCCAACGTGAATATGAACCGGCTCAAAGTGATGAAAACATGCTTTCCAAAATCAAAGAAGCTGCTTACGACAAAGTCTATGCAGTAGCTAAGAGTGCCTTGAGCAAACAAGAACGTGGTGAAGCATTTTCAAATATAAAAGAGGAGGTTAAAGCACTTTTTACCGAAGAAGAACTGGAAGAAAAGGGCGCTTTAATCAAAACCTATTACAACAAAGTTGAAAAGGAAGCCATTAGAGAGCTAACCCTTGCTGAGGGATTACGCCTTGACGGAAGAAAAACCACTGACATCCGCCCCATTTGGTGTGAGATTGATTATTTACCATCCGTTCACGGTTCGGCTATATTTACACGTGGTGAAACTCAGGCACTGGCAACAGTTACTTTGGGAACATCGAGAGAATCAAACATCATTGATATGCCCACACATCAGGGAGAAGAGAAATTCTACCTGCACTACAACTTCCCTCCTTTTTCTACCGGTGAAGCTTATCCGCTAAGAGGAACATCTCGCCGTGAAATCGGTCACGGAAACCTTGCACAAAGGGCTCTTAAAAATATGATTCCTGCAGACTGTCCTTATACCCTAAGGATAGTATCTGAAGTGCTTGAATCAAATGGTTCTTCATCCATGGCGACTGTGTGTTCAGGTACTATGGCGTTGATGGATGCCGGGGTTCAATTGATTAAGCCGGTATCGGGTATCGCTATGGGATTGATTTCAGACGGTGAGCGATTTGCCGTGCTGTCAGACATCCTTGGTGACGAAGACCACCTGGGTGATATGGACTTTAAAGTAACCGGAACTGCCGATGGTATTACTGCCTGTCAAATGGACATGAAAATTAAAGGCATGCCCTATGACGTTATTATAAATGCTTTAAAACAAGCACGTGACGGTCGTTTACATATCCTTGAAAAATTGATAGAAACCATTCCTGCTCCCAATGCAGAGGTGAAACCCTATGCACCAAAAATTATCACCAAGATTATTCCAAATGCATTTATTGGTGCCTTGATTGGACCCGGCGGAAAAGTGATTCAGGAGCTTCAAAAAGCTACTAAAACCACCATTGTTATCAACGAAGACCCGATTACAGAAGAAGGTATTGTTGAAATCCTTGGAACAGACCAGGACGGTATAGATGCAGTACTTGCAAAAATCGAATCTTTAATGTTCAAGCCTGAAGTGGGCGGCACTTATGAGGTAAAAGTCATTAAAATGCTTGACTTTGGAGCAGTGGTAGAATATCTTGATGCTCCCGGAAACGAGGTATTACTTCACGTTTCTGAACTGGCTTGGGAACGCACAGAAAATGTTTCTGATGTAGTCAATATGGGCGATGTGTTTGAGGTGAAGTATTTTGGTATGGATCCAAAAACGCGTAAGGAAAAAGTTTCGCGTAAAGCGTTATTGCCAAAACCTGAAGGTTTTACTGAAAGACCTCCTCGTGACCGCAATGACAGAAATGACCGCGGAAGGGATTCCAGAGGCAGAAACGACAGAGACAGAAAGCCGAGAAGGGATTAAATCAGTCTTTTGAAAACTAAAGCCCTATTTCATTAAATTGAAATAGGGCTTTTTTATTATTGCCTGTAAACAATTCCAAACATCAAGGTTTGTGAGCCGAAATCTTTCTCAAGTTTTTCATTAAACAACCCATAAGGCGACCATTGGTAATGACATTGGATGGCTATATTTTTATAATTGAACTTAATTCCTTTTGATAAATAAAAAGTGGTTAAAACTTCATTGGTACGTTCGCCATGATTAAATTCCAAGCTATTTGGAGCATCATATACATTTAAAGCCAAACCAATCCCGGAATTCCATTCTACACTTGTACTTGTTGATGTAAGGGATAATGGAAATACTTTTGCAAAACGTGTCCCCATGTTTATGGCAAAATATTTAGACTTATAATTCACAATAGAATCTCGGTACTTAAATTTTGGTTCAGTAGGGTTTTTTAAAATAAAAAAATTAAACCCAATGTCTATAAAATCTTCACGAAACATTTTTGTTCTGTACCAAAATCCAAAAGATGGCGACATTTCAAATTTATCAGAAAGGTTTCCAATGGGCATTACAAACCCGGCTTCAACATAAACCCTCTCATAGTCAGCAGTCAATGAATCTACCGTAGTTTGCGCATTGGATTGATAATATAGTACACACGCTAATAATAAAACAATTGCTCTCATAATTTACCAGTTTATAAAAGGGATTGACCTTTTGTTATTGACATTCCATACACCTATCTGAAATCCTTTAGAGTTCGATCTATTAAATACCCCAATTTGCAGACCTTTATTATTTCCTGTTTGGTTAATTACCCCCAGATGCAAACCTTTCAACTCATAGGATTGATTATAAAAACCAATTGTAGAGCCTTTTAAGGTATTATTTACATTGATCATCCCAAAAGCAATTCCGTTATGGGTATCAGCAAATGTGCATAATGCAGTGATGGAAAGTCCTTTAAATTCATTAAACATATTAGCCAATGAAATATTCAATCCGCTCATATTTGTTGTTGTAAAAAAACTACCTGTACTTAGGTTAACACCACGAAGTGTTAATTGTGGTGGACTATCAAAATATTCTGATTTATAATGTGCTTCTGTTCCTTTTATGCTGTCCGGCACTTTGTTGTTTTTGATAACATCATCTAAATGCATAATTGTCAACAAAGTCGCAAAAAGAACTACAATTGGAACCGGATTGGCTTCGATATTTAGCCCGTTGATTGTTTGTTTACTAATATTCTTATTGCTAATATGACCTAAACCAAAAACCAATCCGTTTACCTTATCCACTTTTTTTGAAATGGGGGATAAACTAAAATTTTGCGATTGTGTAGTTATGGGCTCAACATAAGAAACTTGAATAGTGTCTTGAGCAATTGTGCTTTGCATTATAAAAATGAAAAGCATAAAAGTTGAAATTTTCATAGTTTATTGATTAAAAATTACACGACAAACTTATTGCGATTATCACATACAAATTTGTGCTTATCAATAATTAAAATTTATATATTTGTGATTTTCGCAAATTATGAATTACCAAGAACAACTTTTAAAATCTATCAGAAAACAAATTCCAAAATCATTTTCGATTATTGATGAGATCGCTTCGGTTTTGAACATTAGCTATGATGCTTCTCACAGAAGGGTTTCAGAAAAAAGTAAATTTTCAATTGATGAAATGGTTCAGTTGGCTAATCATTTTAATATATCCCTTGATTCTTTGTTTTTAAAGCAAGAAAAAGTAATTGTGGAGAAAACAATTGAAATAGAAACACTGAAAGATATGTTGTCCTATTTCAAAAAATCTTCCGAACGCATTGAACTATTAACCAAAAATTCAAATACAACACTTTACTATTCGGCTAAAGATATTCCGTTATTTTATTTTATGGATAGTACAATCCTATCTAAATTCAAGGCTTATGTGTGGCTAAATTTGCTTAATCCAAATCAAAACAAAGTAAGTTTTGAACATTTTGTAGTAGATGAATCCTTTTTGGAATCTATGCAAAAACTCAAACGCATCTATGAAACCGTAAGTGTTAAAGAAGTGTGGAACGACACCACTATAAATAGTAGTTTACAACAAATTTTATATTTCTATGAAGCCGGAATGCTCAACCTAAAAAGTGCAAATGCCCTTTGTGAAGATTTAAAAAGAATCGTTTCATTAATACAAGATAAGTCTAACATACCTGATGGGAATTTTTCAATATATTACAATGAACTCATTTTGCTTAACAACAATATGCTTGTTGAAACAGATGAAAAACTCACCATGTTTGTACCATACACATTACTTGGATACTTTATAACAGATAATGAAAGTGCATGTAAAAATGTTCATCAATTTTTTAAGCAACAAATAATTAATTCCAAAGCATTGAATCTATCAGGTTTAAAAGAGCAAAATTTATTTTTTAATCGAGCGAACAAGAAAATTGATTTTTATCAAGAAAGGCTTAATAATCAGGTAGATTTATTTTTCTGATTTATTTTTCAAAACTTTTGTAACCTTTTGTTCCCTCTTTACGTATAATAAACAGAAATAAGATACAAAATCTAAATATCAGACTTGCTACAAAATAAAATTTACTGAAAAGACGCTTCCGGAGAAGCAAAGGTATTAACTCACGGTTGGTAATAATAGAGGGTTAATCCAATAGTTCTGAATAAGTAAATCGGCTTTTGTAGCAAGTCTTTTTAAACTCTAAACCCATTCAATGAGACAACTCAAAATTACCAAGCAGGTTACCAACAGGGAAACCGCTTCACTTGACAAATACCTACAAGAAATTGGAAAAGTTGACTTAATCACAGCAGACGAAGAAGTTGAATTAGCACAAAGAATCAAAAAAGGCGACCAAAGGGCACTTGAGAAATTGACCAAAGCCAACCTTCGTTTTGTGGTTTCTGTGGCCAAACAATACCAAAATCAAGGCTTGACCCTTCCTGATTTAATTAATGAAGGAAATTTAGGATTGATCAAAGCTGCACAACGTTTTGATGAAACCCGTGGTTTTAAATTTATTTCTTATGCAGTTTGGTGGATTCGTCAATCGATACTGCAGGCACTTGCTGAGCAATCACGTATTGTTCGCTTGCCACTAAACAAGATTGGATCTATCAATAAAATCAACAAGACTTTTGCTTTCCTTGAGCAAGCACATGAGCGTCCGCCATCAGCTGAAGAAATTGCTAAAGAACTCGATATGACCATCAATGACGTAAAAGAGTCCATGAAAAACTCAGGCCGTCACGTATCAATGGATGCGCCGCTTGTTGAAGGTGAAGATTCAAACCTGTATGACGTTTTGCGTAGTGGAGAGTCTCCAAACCCTGATCGCTCATTGCTGCACGAGTCATTAAGAACTGAAATTGAGCGTGCTCTGGAAACATTAACACCCCGTGAAGCTGATGTTATTCGTCTTTACTTTGGCCTTGGTGACCAACACCCAATGACTTTGGAAGAAATTGGCGAGACTTTTGATCTAACAAGGGAACGTGTGCGTCAAATCAAGGAAAAAGCGATTAGAAGATTAAAGCACACTTCAAGAAGTAAAATATTGAAAACTTATTTAGGATAGCTTCGACTCCGCTCAGCTGCCTTTCTTATAGATGTGCCGGTGTTGCGGAATATTGAAAAAATCCTTATATTACAGCAACAAACAGTTATAACTAACTGTTCGTTTTTTGATTGATGAATGAATCCCCGGCTGATTACCGGGGATTTTTATTTCCCGCACAGACAGGAAACCTTTAGGTTCAACGAAGTTAATCTCGTCATTAAAAGCAAATATTGGCTTTCAACTAAAAATAGACAACTTCAAACACACTTCCACACAACTTTAATATCTTTGCCAAAACAACAATGAACATGAACATCAAAATAGCACCCTCCATTCTTGCAGCCGACTTTGCAAACCTTCAACGCGACATAGAAATGGTTAACCAAAGCGAAGCCCACTGGTTTCACATCGACATTATGGACGGTGTTTTTGTACCCAACATTTCTTTCGGGATGCCGGTTTTGGAAGCCATTTCAAAACATGCCAAAAAAACCATCGATGTACATTTGATGATTGTTGACCCCGACCGTTATATCAAAACATTTGCAGATTTAGGTTCCAACATATTGACTGTTCACTATGAAGCCTGTACACACCTGCACAGAACACTGCAGGCCATTAAAGCTGAAGGGATGCAGGCAGGTGTCGCGCTGAATCCCCACACAAGTGTTTCGCTTTTGGAAGATACCATTAACGACATTGATTTGGTGTGCCTGATGAGCGTAAATCCCGGTTTTGGCGGACAAAGCTTTATCGAAAACACTTACAAAAAAGTAAAACAACTTAAGGAAATCATCAAAAGAAACGGTGCTTCCACCAAAATTGAAATCGACGGTGGGGTAACAAGTAAAAACGCCTCCCAACTCGTGGAAGCCGGTGCCGATGTACTGGTAGCCGGAAATTTTGTTTTTCGTTCTGAAAACCCAATGGAAACCATCCTAAAGTTGAATAAACAGGTGAACGGCTAAGCCTCCTGCTTTAAGCTATTGTTAATTTGATTAACACAATTGTTGATTGTTTTTAAAAAATCAGTATTTCTGTTATCTTGCAGTATAAGTTTCTTATATGTCTAAACCATTTATTCTTTTCATTCTTGCAGCCGTGATTCTTTCGTGCAAAGAAAAGTCAGAATACACCCAAGGCGATTGGATTATTGGAACCGAACAAGAAAAATTAGAAACCACCGAAAGGCATTTCCGAGGGTTTGACCTAGCTATGATGGAAGTGGGACACAGGTATCAAGAGTTGTATTGGGCCGGATTGGATGCCAACTGGGTTTATGCCGGCTACCAAATAGATAAAATTGAACTTGCCATTCAAAACGGCCTAGAGAAAAGACCATTAAGAACAGCATCGGCCCAACATTTTATGGAAACCGCCATTCCTGAAATGAAAAAAACCATCGACCGGCAAGATACTGAAATATTTAGAAGGGGATTCCAAATTTTTACCGTTCAATGCAATGCATGCCATGCAAAAGAAAATGTACCACACTTTAATGTAAGAATCCCCAAATTGAATCTTTCCCCTATTGGTTTGGAAATTTTTGATGAACATTAATCTTTCATTTTAAAGCTAATTAAACATGTTAACTAATCAATTGCAACGCAGCCTGACCCTTAAAGATGCCGTTGGTGTTGGTTTGGGTGCCATTATTGGTGCAGGAATTTTTGTAGTGACCGGTGTAGCGGCCGGTATTTCAGGTCCTGCATTTCTCGTCGGTCTTTTTATTGCCGGTTGTATCGCAACCTGTAACGCCCTGAGTTCTGCACAACTGGCTGCACAATTTCCCTTTGCGGGAGGTACTTATGATTATGGCAACCGTTTATTGAGCCCACTTTTTGGTTTCTCGGCAGGTTGGATGTTCCTTATTAGCAAATTGTCTGCAGGAAGCGTGGTGGCTATTGGCTTTGGAAGTTATTTTTACCAGCTCACCGGCTTAGGCACCCCGATAATTCTGGCGCTTGCTGCCATTGTTTTTTTGACAATAGCCAACTTATTGGGTATCAAAAAAGCCGGGATGCTTAACTTAATCATTGTTGGTTTTACTATCCTGTCTTTGCTTTATCTAGTGATTAGCGGTGTTCCCGAAATACAATCCCAAAATTTCACCCCGTTTGCCCCTTTTGGCATTTACGGAATAGCCGAGGCCAGTGCCTTGTTGTTTTTTGCTTTTACCGGATACGCCCGCATTGCCACACTGGCTGAGGAAGTGAAAGACCCGAAAACAACCATACCTAAAGCCATCATCATCACGATTGTATCAGCCATCATCCTTTATGGGGTGGTTTCGGTTACAGCTATTGGTGTCATTGGATTTGAAGCTATGGCTCAAAGCATCTCGCCTTTGCAACTTGTGGCAAATCAATTGCAAACGCCCTTTATTCAGACTATTATTGCATTAGGTGCCTGCACGGCTATGCTGGGTGTATTGCTCAGCCAGATATTGGGCATCAGCCGGATGCTTTTTGCTATGGGCCGCAACAACGATTTCTTTCCGGTGTTTCAAAAAACCGATAACAAACGAAAAGTCCCTGCAATTGCCATTTTATTTACTGCAACCATAATTGCACTTTTAACCTATTTAGGAACCTTTACTTTTGTGCTGGCTTCAGCAGCATTTACCATATTGTTGTATTACAGCATCACCAATATAGCCGCTTTAAAACAAGTAAAACAGGACCGGTTGTATCCCAACTGGGTGCCGGTATTGGGGGTGGCGGGATGCTTAGCAATGGCTGCATCACTCAATCTTACTGTAATTCTATCAGGAATTGCTTTATTAGCTTCAGGCTTTATGTTTCGTTGGATTTTACATCGAATATTAAAATCTAATAGCCAATAAAATTAAAATTGAGCATTTTCTTTTTGTAATTATAAATTTCAGGAAAATGTTGCCTAAACTCTGAAGGTGATTCAAAAAAGTATTCAGAAAGTACTGCCATAAACTCATACTGATTACTGAATGCATAGGCCCTGAAAAAACGGGTATCTTCCAGTTTATTTTTAACATCTTCATTGGTCAATCTTCTCAAAATGTTTCTGAATTGTTTATTAAACCTGGCCGAATCTGCATCCCTTGAAACTTTTGCTTCAATTTGCATGGCGTGCATAAACTCGTGAATTCCCAGATTGAGATTGTCATTGGTGATTTCATATCCTTTTTCAAAATCTTCCCAAGAAAAAGCAATCACCCTGTGCTGTGGATTGAATTCTCCCTGGTGATAGGCCTCATTGGAATTGCTGTAGAATTCATTTGGATAAATCAAAACGGTATCAATTAACTTGTAGTTATAGTTTTTTCTTCCGAAGCTAAGCATACAACCCACTGCGGCAATAAGAAGTCTATGGGAGTTTTCAAGCTGAAGGTCCTGCCTTCCCATAAAGTTTTTTGAACTTATAAAATGTTCAAATTGTTTTTTATGCTTGGACTTTAATCTGTTGTAGAATGAAAAATTGGATCTTAAAAATGCTTTATCTTCTGCTTTTAACCGCCGGTAAACAAAGTAATGTCTCGCCAGCGGTTTGTCATATTGAATGGAATAAAACCGTTCAAAAAGTTTAAACACAAGAAACATTATACCGATAAAGACCACAGCAAAAACGTAGGGTGCCAGCCAGACGTAGTTATTGTTGGGGTCAACAAGGTCAAATTGAAACGGAATGATTTCCATTGAACGATTTTAAATCAAACCAAAATCGTGCATCTTTTCCTTACTAATCCCTTTTAGAGGAGTCACCTATAAAATGCTGTGAATTGTTTTTAAACAGAATGTTGAAAGTGGTTAAACTTCCATAACACCGGGTGATGTATTGCTGCAGGTCTAATTTTAGGTCTGCATCAAGGTCTTTGGAGGCATTGATTTTTTGTTCCATTACGCGTAAGCGGTCACGCAGCATGACAATTTTATTAAAAAAAGTATCAATGGGCACTTCTTTAGATGCCAAAGTTTTGTCTTTGGGCTGGAGTATCATTGTCCCGCCACGCCATTTATCAGCTATGGGGACAACTTCCGTGATGTCGCTCCATCGCTTCAGAATGTCCCTGAGTGATTCTTCCACCTCAGAGAAGCTTACGGTGTCCACCTCGTCCTCAACAGCTTCAATGACTTCATAATTATCATCAACGGGTATGGTTTCCAGTCCGTTTTCCAAAAAGGTCACCCAATACATTTTTGAGGTGACATTTGTGACTACTCCCTTCCCAAAAGAAGGATGATTAATCCTTGATCCTATTCCTAAAATTTGTTTCATATTCTATTTACCTTCAACAGCAAAAAAATGCTTTATAACTACTTTTATAAAACTACTAAGAAAAGAATATTTTTCTAAGATTACAATAAAAAATACTGTGTTTTCTAAAGTTAACATTTAACTTTTTATACTAAATTTACTTTTCTAATTAATATAAACATTTTGAAAACAATTCAAGTTAAATCTTTACCGTTTAATCTTGTCATTGCAGATATTGCTGAAGCTTTTAATTGTGCCGTCAGGTCAAATTGTGGTGAGTATTGGATAAAAATCCCGAAAAAATGGGGCAAGGGAACTATTAGAGGAATAAATTTTGATGGCGGGTTAGGAATTATACAGTATGATTGTATATTTCATAATGATATAGAAATTCAGTTTATTGTTAACAAAGTACATCCTTTGAAATTTATTTATTGTCTTGAAGGATTTGTTAAGCACTCCTTTGAAAATGATGATAAATGGCATGAACTTGAACAATATCAATGCAATATCCTAGGCAGTGAAAATTATAATGGTCATATTTTACACTTTTTATCTGATACAAAAACACGTATAAACAGTCTTGAAATAGATAGGGAGGCATTTCATACTAAAATGGATTGTGAACTAAAAAGCCTAAATTCAGATTTAAAGGAATTGTTTTTAGACAAAATTGCAAAACGAAAGTTCTATTATCAAGGGCATTACAGTTTAAGAATTGCTGAAATTTTTAATAGAATCCAGGAATTTGATAACATTGACCTCATTAGAAGATTATATCTCGAAGGCAAAGCATATACTATCTTATCACAACAAATCTTACAGTATCAAGATGACTTGCAAGAGATTGGCAACAGATCTCTTTTGCGAAGATCAGAAATCCAATTGATTGAAAAAGCTGCCAAAATTATTATTGAGGAAATCTCTGAATTTGACAACATCGAAACCTTATCAAGAAGAGTGGGCCTTAATGTCAATAAACTACAAGAAGGATTTAAATATTTTTATCAAAATACTGTCAATGGTTATATTCAAACAATAAGACTGGAAATTGCAAAAAATCTTTTGTCAAATTCTGATTATAATATTTCTGAGATTGTTCAGCAAATTGGCCTTTCAAGCAACAGTTATTTCTCCAAAGTTTTTAAAGAAAAATACAACATCTCCCCGTCTGAGTTCAAACAAAACAACAAAAGATTTAAAAAATCAGGTTAAAAATTTCTATAAAAAAATAACCCGTTTCTATAAAACGGGTTATTTTACCTCACTAACTATTTAAAGCTGTAACAGCTAACGATTTTTTATAATTAAATGTGACATTACCTGCCTTTTTTGAGCTCATCTATCAAAAGCTTCAAAGAAAATGTCATACCCGCAATCAAGAGAAAAAAATGCACTTCAACCCCCATATCCAAAAATAATATTCCAACTACCCATAGTGCTATGGAGATGAACATTAAGAACATAAATATTTTTTTCATACTTTTTTAAACTTTATAAATTACTAGCTGGTTACAAGTCATTTTTCAACTAATCTTTTTGTTTTTTTTTATTCGTAATTGTCCTTTTAATGAGATTTTAAAAAAACCCTTCCAGGCAGTGACGAATGGAAGGGCTTTAGACGATGGTTAGGTAGTTTTGCAATATACTTTACACCATCTTTTTTTAATCCTTTATTTGTCTATAGCTTTTTTAAAGCTCATTGTGCAATCGTTATGAAATCATTTTAAACACTTTTTATTTAACTTTTTAGCTTCATTACTAAAAATTAAAAAAGTTGCACATCATAATTTGCCAACTCAATTAACATTTTGCTAAACTATCCATAGTAATGCTAAATGTTTAACTGAATACAAATTTATATTAGCTCTATTAATATTTCTTTTAATAGAATTATCAGCTAACTTTAACAATAAAAAAGTGTATAATTCAGAAAATATCCGGAAAAGAAAGAATTTATTCAAGAAACTCTACTTACAGAATTACTTTGAGTGAGCCCGCAAAGCTCTGCTTTGAAATTGTTGCAAACAAAAAAATGCTCAAGGATATTTAGGATTACCTTCGGTGATCCCTTGTCGCTCCCCTTTGCAAATAGAAAGTCCGCCAGCTATCGCCATCGGTTTTTTTATTTTACTGCGCGATTGGAAAGCTTTGGCTTTCCATCCCGTAGTCATATTGGGATTAACATTTCTGAGATTGGAATTGGGATTACCCGCGGTGATCCCTCAAAGCTCCGCTTTGAAAATGTTGCAAACAAAAAAACGCTCAAGTAAACTTGGCGTTTTTTCTTATTGCAACATTTATTCGTGACCGCGGAGGGATTCAAACCCCCAACCCTCAGAGCCGAAATCTGATGCGCTATTCAGTTGCGCCACGCGGCCATTAAAGAGTTATGAACTCAATTTTTGCTTTACAATAGTAGAAATGGTTTTTCCATCAGCCTTTCCGGCCAATTCTTTGCTGGCCATTCCCATGACTTTGCCCATATCCTGCATGCCGGATGCGCCGGTTTTGGCAATGATGTCTGAAACCACATTTGCAATTTCATCTTCACTGAGTTGCTCGGGTAAAAACTTTTCAATCACTGCTGCCTGGTCGAGTTCGGGTTGTGCCAGGTCTTCCCTTTTTTGCTCGGTATAAATGGCTGCACTGTCTTTGCGCTGCTTGACCAGCTTTTGCAACAATTTGATTTCGTCGTCTTCAGTGAGTTCGGTTTTTGCGCCTGTTTCGGTTTGAGCGAGTAATATGGCCGACTTTATGGCACGCAAAGAGGTTAACGCATTGGTGTCTTTGCTTTTCATTGCCTCTTTCATTGCTGTCATTACCTTGTCCTGCAAACTCATAGTTTCAATTTTAAAATTGGACTGCGAAGATACAACTTTGTAGCATGTTTTGCCATATCTTTATAGAGATTTTTGAGTGAGAACCAAATAAAAAACCCCAAAAACAAAAATTTGTTTTTGAGGCTTTTTGAAGCAAATCTAACACTAAACTTACTCTTAAATAGGTTTAATCTACGTTGTCATGAAGAAACGAATTGTTGTTTCTCAATTGGATTTCGTCATTTTCGTCTGTAGATAATGTAGTTCTGGAGATTTTTGAATTGTCTGCTTTATTGTCGTCAAGTTCAATGCCCATCCTTTTGTAAGCGGGTTGCTTTTCAAGCTCGTCCACTCTGGAATTGCTGTTATTGAACTTGTAATTGAAGGCTTTCATTTTTTGTTTGCGCTCTTCAGTCCTCTTTTTCAACAAGTCAGTGATGGAAGAGTTCATGGGGTCCACTTCGGCGTTTTCGTCTTTGACCTCGGGTTTGGGGTCAACGGTTTTCTTTTCAAAAACCAGTTCGTCATCCACCGGCTCGCTTACTTTTGCTTGAGGTTTTGAATTCATCAGCATGTCTTCCATATCCTGATAATCATCAAGACTATATTTTTTAATGCCGTCTTTTGAAACTTCAGTTACAGGTATGATTTCAATGGAATCTTTCACATGAAAATCATTGATATTTTTTTCTGTTGAAGTAGCTTCTTCAGTTTTAGGCTCCTCTTTTTTGTGATTCAAAGGCAAGTCAAAAATGAGCATTTGGTTTTGTTCCTCCTGTGGCTTCTCCTCCATCGTTTTTTTGCTCATTTCAGACTCCACTTCTATGATTACAAAATCGTTGACTTCTATTTTGTTGACCATTTCCTGGTCAAACGATTCATAGTCTTCAGCCAATACTTCATCATAACTCACCGGCAGGTTTTTAATGAGTTCTGAAGTTTTGATGTATCCTTCAAAAGGTATACCCGGCTGATCCTCGATAGCTTCATCAAACAGGGTGTGCTTGATGATTTTATTTTCATTTTGAATTTCGGGTTCTTCTTCAACTTCAAGCTCAATCATTCTGGAAGCTCCGGGTTTTGAAATCAAGATTTGTTCTGCCGGCTGCTCGTCATCCAGTGTATGTATGATTTTTTTGGTTTCGGTGTTTACAATTTCGTTTTGTTGTTCCACATTAAAACCGGTGGCAATTACTGTTACCGCAATTGCACTATCCAGACTTTCATCTTCGCCAACCCCCATAATGATATTGGCCCCGTGTCCGGCTTCATTCTGAATGTGGTCACTGATTTCGCCAATTTCGTCTATAGTAATTTCTTCAGAACCCGAAACGATAAGTAGCAGCACGTTTTTGGCTCCGGTAATTTTGTTGTCGTTCAATAAGGGTGAATCCAGGGCTTTGGTGATGGCATCGTGTGCACGGTTTGAACCCACTGCAGTGGCACTTCCCATAATGGCCGTTCCGCTGTTTGCCAAAACGGTTCTGGCGTCACGTAAATCGATGTTTTGGGTGTAGTGGTGTGTGATTACTTCTGCAATGCCACGGGATGCAGTAGCAAGCACCTCATCGGCTTTTGAGAATCCGGCTTTAAAACCTAAATTACCATACACTTCACGCAGTTTGTTATTGTTGATAACAATCAGCGAATCGACATTTTTACGCAGGTTTTCAACACCCAGTTGTGCCTGATCGTTTCGCATCTTGCCTTCAAACTGAAACGGGATGGTTACAATCCCCACAGTGAGCACATCAAGCTCCTTGGCCATTTTTGCGATGATGGGTGCTGCCCCGGTTCCGGTACCGCCGCCCATTCCGGCTGTGATGAAAATCATTTTGGTGTTTGTGGAAAGCATGGATTTTATTTCGTCCATACTTTCTATAGCGGCGTCTTTACCCACTTCAGGGTTAGCTCCTGCGCCAAGTCCTTCGGTGAGTGAAACACCCAGTTGTATTTTAATGGGTACAGGGCTGTTTTCAAGGGCCTGTGAATCGGTGTTGCAAATCACAAAATCCACTCCCTTTATTCCCTGCTTGAACATGTGGTTGATCGCATTACTGCCTCCACCGCCCACTCCAATCACCTTGATGACATTGGACTGGTTTTTCGGGAGGTCAAACTCTATTTTATCAAACTCGTTGTTGCTACTCATAATCTTTAAATTGAATATTATTATTTGTTGTCTTACTCGGCGTTGTCTAAAAATTCTTTAAACTTTTCTGCCCAGTTTTCAAAAAAGCTCTTACGCCTTTTAGTGATTTTTTCTTTTTTACCTTCTGTTGGTTCAGGTGCTACAGGCTCCATCTCATCAACAACTTCTTCAACTTCCTGAATTGGCTTTCTGTGCTTTTGAAGGCTGTTTAACACTAGTCCCACCGCTGTTGCATAAATGGGGCTGGTGGTTTCAGGGTCGCTGTTTCCGGCCAGGTGCTCGTTGGGATAACCAATGCGGGTATCCATTCCTGTGGTATATTCCACCAATTGTTTGAGGTGTTTGAGCTCTGCGCCTCCACCGGTAATAACAATTCCGGCAATGAGCTTTTTCTTTTGCTCTTCGTGACCGTATGCTTTGATTTCTGCATAGACCTGCTCAATAATTTCAACCACTCTGGCATGAATGATTTTGGAAAGGTTTTTTAGCGTAATTTCTTTTGGTTCTCTTCCTCTTAATCCGGGAATAGAAACAATCTCGTTGTCTTTATTTTCACCCGGCCAGGCTGAACCGAACTTTATTTTCAGCATTTCTGCCTGCTTTTCAATGATGGAACAGCCTTCTTTGATGTCTTCCGTGATGACATTTCCACCAAAGGGTATAACTGCTGTATGCCTGATAATGCCGTCTTTAAAGATCGCCAGATCAGTTGTACCGCCACCAATATCAATCAATGCCACACCGGCTTCTTTTTCTTCCTGACTTAAAACAGCATTTGAAGATGCCAAAGGCTCCAGGGTAATCCCTGCAAGTTCAAGTCCTGCGCTTTTGATGCATCGGCCAATGTTTCTGATGGAGGTCACCTGCCCAACCACGACGTGGAAATTGGCTTCCAAACGGGCTCCATACATTCCGCGGGGTTCACTTATTTCTGCCTGACCGTCCACCTTATAATCTTGTGGTAGCACATGAATGATTTCCTCGCCGGGAAGCATCACGAGTTTGTGGACTTGATTGCACAGCGTGTCGATGTCCTGGTCGTTGATGACTTCTTCACCGTCTTTTCTGGTGATGTAATCGCTGTGTTGCAAACTTCTGATATGCTGTCCGGCTATACCGGCGACGGCTTCAGAGATTTTCATTCCTGAGTCTTCTTCTGCTGCCTGAACCGCTTGCTGAATGGATTGAATGGTTTGTGTGATGTTATTGACCACACCGCGATGAACCCCCAGACTTTTTGCTTTTCCAATGCCCAGAATTTCCATCTTTCCATACTCATTGTAACAACCAATCATAGCGACAATTTTTGTTGTCCCTATGTCTAACCCCACTGCATAATTTGATTTTTCCATAATTTACTTTTTTGTGCCTACAACCTGATTTTCATATTTTAAATTCACCAAATTGTAAGCTAAAATTGTACTGTCTTTTACTGTCTTCTGATAAAAAGCTTTAAAATTCCTAAATTTGGTATCGATGTTTTCGGGTTTACCAAATGCTATTCTAAAGTCGTGTACCCTTAAAAAGAACGTCAATTCATTATTGGGTTCCAAATGAATGCCCACCACGTGTTGATTCATAAATGGGTCCTCTCTGATTTTAAGGAGCAACGGTCTTAAGGTTTCGTAATCTATATCAGATTTCCCCGTTATAAGTGGCACCCTTGCCGAGTAAACTTCAGAGAGCGGCATTTCCAAACCGTCTTCATCAATGTAATATGCTGTGCTCGCAGCAACTCTGGCAATTGGCTTGCGTTGTTTTATTTTTGCCCCTAAAACCCCATCAACAGTAACAAATACTTCAGCTTTTGAAATCATCGGGTTATTATTTAACCTGGATTCCATCTCTTTCAAATCTAAAATTTCTTTAGCTATGCTCGTAACCTCTGCGTCATTTTGTATTAACAATTTATTAACCGTTTCGTAAGTAATGAAATGATTGTTATCGTCAAGGAAAATAATCTGTTTGCCCACCAAAAATCGTTGTGAGTTTTTGTGTGTTCCAAACGCAAAAAAGAAGCCTACCAAAACGATAAGAAATCCAAACTTAATGACATTTCTATTAATTCGCATGACTAAAACTTTTTACAATATTTTCTACTTCTTCTCCAATATCACCCGCCCCAAGCATCACATTTACAGGTGAGCGGCTTTTATGTATTTCTTCAGAAAGATTTTCTTTTGAAACCAGCTTTTTGTTGGGGTTGTTGATTTTATCAAACAACCAGGCAGAATTGATTCCCGCAATGGGTTTTTCCCTTGCCGGGTAAATCTCCATGAGTAACACTTTATCAAATCGCGCCAGGCTTTCGGCAAAACCGTCAGCAAAGTCACGTGTTCTGCTGAACAGGTGTGGTTGAAACACCACCAATATTTCTTTGCCGGGATACATTTCGCGTACAGCGTGATGAACGGCATTGATCTCTTCAGGGTGGTGTGCATAATCGTCGATAAGCACCAGGTTTTCAGTTTTGATTTTATAGGAAAACCTTCTTTTTACTCCCTTAAATGTTAATAAAGCTTTGGGCAGGTTGTGGATTGGGGTACCCAGACAAACTGCCATACCCAAAGCTAAAACAGCATTAAACAGGTTGTGACGACCCGGAAGGTTAAGCACTAAATTGTATATCGTGATTGCCGGTGTTTTTAAATCAAACATATAGGCCCCGTTTTCAATCCTTACGTTTTGAGCTTCAAAATCGGCGGGTTCTTCTATGGCGACTGTTAAGCCTTTAAGTGGCAAGCCTTTTTTATGCAATAAAAATCCGTTTTCAGGCACAAGGGCTGCAAAAGCAGCGAATGCTTCTTTGATAGTTTCCTCGTCACCGTAAATATCGAGGTGATCTGCATCCATGGACGTGATTCCGGCGATAAACGGCTGAAGCTTCAGGAATGAACGGTCAAATTCGTCGGCTTCTACTACTGTTACTTTACTTCCTTTCAGAATCAGGTTGGAATTGTAATTCTCAGCCACCCCTCCAAGAAATGCTGTGACTTCCTCTTCGGCATAAGCCAGTAAATGACCTAAAATGGCTGATGTGGTAGTTTTTCCGTGTGTCCCTGCAACAGCAAGGCATTGGGTGTTTTTGGTGATTTCGCCAAGCAAGTCTGAGCGTTTTACAACCGTGTAGTTTTGTTCTTTGAAATAATTCAAGAGGTTGCTGTCTAAAGGAATGGCGGGTGTGTATACTATCAGTGTACTTTCCTTTGCATATTTTGATTCCACCAAAGTAACTTCGTCTTTAAAACTCACTGCAATACCCTCATTTTCCAAAGCTTTTGTGATTTCGGAAGGTGTTTTGTCATAACCACCCACCTGCTTTCCATTGGCATTGAAGTAACGGGCAAGCGCACTCATCCCGATACCGCCGATACCGATAAAATAAAAGTGTTGTATGTGGTTTAAGTTTGTCATTATTGATTTTGCAAGAGTTTTTCCACCTCGTCGGCTATGGCCTTGGCGGCGTTTGGTTTTGCAAGTGATTTTATGTTTAGAGCCAGCTCTTGCCGGCGTTCTTCTGAGTTAATCAATATTCTGAATTCGCTTTCAAAGAGTATGGGCAGGTCTTTTTCTTCTATCAGGAGGGCTGCATTCTCCTTGGCTACTGCTTCGGCATTTTTTCTTTGGTGGTCTTCGGCCACATTGGGTGAGGGTATAAAAATAACCGGCTTACCAACCACACACAATTCTGAAACCGAAAGCGCACCCGCCCTTGAAATCACCAGGTCTGCTGCGGCATAGGCCAGGTCCATTTGATATATAAAATCATGTACCTGAACATAGTTTTCTTCGTTGTGTCTCTTGTACATTTCAAAATAGTATGCCCCACACTGCCAGATGACCTGAACATTGCAATCTTTAAAAAGCTGCAAGGAGCTTTCTGTTAATTGATTGATTGTTCTTGCACCAAGGCTTCCACCCAGCACTAGAAGTGTTTTCTTGTTTTCGTCCAAACCAAAATGCTTTACTGCTTCTACTTTCTTTTCTTCAAGACTAATAATGTCTTCCCTCACGGGATTGCCGGTGAGGACTATTTTTTCTTTCGGAAAATAACGCTCCATTTGCTCGTAAGCCACACAAATGGTTTTGACACGCTTTGCCAACCACTTATTGGCTATACCGGCATAAGAGTTTTGCTCCTGAATCAAACAGGGTATTCCTTTACCGGATGCGACCCTTAAAAGGGGTGCACTGGCATAACCGCCGGTTCCAATCACCACATCGGGTTGAAATTCTTTGATAATTTTTTTGGAACGTGATAAACTGTTAATCAGCTTTAAAGGGAATGTGAGGTTTTTTGGCGACAAGCTGCGTTGCAGACCTGAAATCCAGAGTCCTTTGATTTCATATCCGGCTTTAGGCACTTTTTGCATTTCCATACGGTTTTGAGCACCAACGAACAAAAAGCGGGCTTGGGGAAACCTCGCCTTTAGTTCATTGGCAATAGCAATTGCCGGATAGATATGTCCTCCGGTACCGCCGCCTGATAATATGAATTTATATGGCCTCACTTAATATATCCAAAGGGTTTTCTTCATTAGTTTCTTTAATGGGCTCGGGACGTTTTACGCTTACGCTTAAAATAATCCCCAGAGCCAGACAGGTCATCCATATGGATGTACCGCCACTACTTATGAGTGGAAGGGTTTGTCCCGTTACCGGAAACAATTCCACAGCCACCGCCATATTGATAATTGCCTGAAATATGATGGGAATACCCACCGCAATGACCACGAGTTTACCAAACCGCGTGTCTGATTTTCCGACAATAATTAAAATCCTAAACAACAACAACACATAGAAAAACATAAGCACCAATGCTCCAATCAAACCGAATTCTTCAATGATCACTGCAAAAATGAAATCAGATGAGGATTGTGGCAGGAAGTTTTTCTGAACACTCTTACCGGGTCCCAAACCGGTTATTCCACCTGATGCAATGGCAATTTTTGCTTTTTCAATTTGATAACCTTCTTCTGCGCTTGTTTTATCAGTAAAACTTTCCACACGGCTGATCCAGGTATCCACTCGGTTGGGGAATACCCCCGGAAACGCTTTTGCTGTTAATACAAACAAGGCTAACATCACCACCCCTGCTCCAAGTATTGTTGCAATAAACCTAAAAGGATAGCCCCCCAGAAACACCAGCAATACAACCATGGCAAACAGTATGGCTGCTGTTGAAAAGTTTGCGGGTAGTATCAGGCCAATGACCAGAAATACCGGAACCCAAAGTGGCAAAATACTCTCCTTAAAGCTGATGACCTTGTCTTTTATTTTTGTCAGGTAAGTGGCTACATAAACCAATAAAACCACCATCGCAAATGCCGAAGTTTGAAAAGTTATCCCCACCAGGGGTATGTGTATCCACCGGCTGGCATTTGCCCCTTGTATTGTAGTGCCTTGCATCAAAGTAAACACCAACAAAACAATCACAACCGGAAGCATAATCATCGACAACGCTTTGAAGTAATTGTAAGGTATTCTATGAACAAGTATCAATATACCAAAGCCCAAAACAATATGCATACCGTGTTTAATCAAAAAAGAAGCGGTATTGCCGTTTCCATACAAATAAGCCAGGTTACTGCTGGAACTGTACACCGGCAAAAATGAAAGTATTGCCAGCACCCCGGCTATGGCCCAGATGGTTTTATCACCTTTGATATCACGCAAATACTTTAACATCATTATTAATTTTTACAATTTTCTCACTGCGTCTTTAAATTGACGACCGCGATCTTCATAATTTTCAAACAAATCAAAACTGGCACAAGCGGGTGACAATAAAACGACATCACCTTTTTCAGCGATTCTGGCTGCCACCTGAACGGCATCCCTCATGTTCTCCGTTTCAGTCATCAAAGGCACAATATTGCCAAATGCCTGAATGATTTTTTCGTTGTCAAGACCCAAACAAACAATGGCTTTTACTTTTTCATTGACCAGAGGCAACAATTCTTCATAGTTGTTTCCTTTATCAACCCCACCCACTATCCATACAGTGGGACTATTCATACTATCCAAAGCATAGAATGTAGCATTGACGTTTGTCGCTTTAGAATCGTTGACATAGGTAACATTCTGAATTTTCAAAACGGTTTCAAGACGGTGTTCCACTCCCTGAAAGTTTTGGAGGCTTTCTCTGATGGTCTCCTTTCTGATGCTTAATAATTTGGCAATTGTTGAGGCTGCCATAGCATTTTTCAGGTTGTGGTTTCCTTGCAATTCTAAACTTTTTACAGGCATTTCTAGGGTTGTTTTATTTGTTGTTATTATTATTTGATCGTTATTTATACTTGCTCCTTCTTCTAATTCATTCGTTATCGAAAAAGGCATTTTTTGAGATTTTATCCTGTTTTTTTCCAGTCGGCTGATAATCACGTCATCATCTGCGTCATAAATGAAAAAGTCAGTTTCGGATTGGTTCATCGTTATCCTGAATTTTGAATCGATGTACTTTTCAAAATCGTAATCATACCTGTCCAGATGGTCTTCTGTAATGTTTGTCAACACCGCTATATGCGGCCTGAACTTTTCAATGCCATCCAGCTGAAAACTGCTTAACTCCAGCACATAGACATCGTGTTTGCCTTCAGCCACCTGAGCTGCAAAACTCTTCCCAATGTTTCCTCCCAATCCCACATTGAGCCCCCCGGCTTTTAAAATGTGATGGGCAAGGGTTGCTGTGGTGGTTTTTCCGTTGCTACCGGTGATTCCAACAATGGTCGCATCAGTAAATTGAGCTGCAAATTCAATTTCAGAAATGACTGAAACTCCCTTTTTCATCAGTTGCTGAACTATATCAACCTTTTCAGGAATTCCGGGGCTTTTCATTACTACATCGGCATTGAGGATCAACCCCTCGCTGTGCTTTTCTTCTTCCCAGTTAATCTCATTATGATTTAGAACTTGTTTGTAATTTTCTTTTATTTTTTGTTTGTCTGAAACAAACACTTCATATCCTTTTTGTTTTCCTAAAAGTGCCGTTCCCACACCACTTTCTCCTGCTCCAAGTATCACCAGGCGCTTCATTATCTTACTTTTAATGTCACTATAGTCAAGACTGCCAGTATGATTCCCACGATTAAAAATCGGGTTACAATTTTGCTTTCGTGGTATCCTTTAATCTGGTAATGGTGGTGAATGGGCGACATCCTGAAAATGCGCCTGCCTTCACCAAATTTCTTTTTGGTGTATTTAAACCAGCTCACTTGCATCATGACTGATAGCGTTTCTATAAAAAAGATTCCGCATAAAATGGGAATCAGTAATTCCTTTCTTACTGCAATGGCGATTACTGCTATGATTCCTCCAATGGTCAAACTGCCTGTGTCGCCCATAAATACCTGAGCGGGAAAAGCATTGTACCACAAAAACCCTATGAGCGCTCCCACAAAAGCCATGATGAATATGGTCATCTCACCCGTGCGGGGGATGTACATGATATTGAGGTAATCTGAAAAAATGACGTTGCCCGAAACCCAGGCAAAAATGCCCAGCGTAATCACTATTATGGCCGAGGATCCTGCGGCAAGGCCGTCAATTCCATCAGTGAGGTTGGCACCGTTTGAAACTGCTGTTACAATAAAAATGACTATGGGAATAAAAAGTATCCAGGCATACTTCGCATAATCCTGACTCACCCAGGTAATCAATCTCGAATAATCCAACTCGTTGTTTTTCACAAAAGGAATTGTGGTCACCAGAGCTTTGGACTCGCGGTTTGCTATTTGCTGCTCATTTAATGTGACTGTTTGAAAAGTTTGTTGCTGTACATTATCATCCAGTCGCACGGTGATTTCAGGGTGGAAATACATGGTTGCTCCCACTATAATTCCCAAAAATACCTGACCAAAGACTTTAAACTTTCCGGGAAGGCCTTGTTTGTTTTTCTTGAATATTTTGATGTAATCGTCAATAAAGCCTATCATTCCCATCCAGATAGTGGTGAATATGAGTAGGATGACATAAATATTGTCCAATCTGGCAAATAGAAACACCGGGATGAGTGTAGCCAAAATGATTATAAGACCACCCATAGTTGGGGTTCCGGCTTTTTCGTTTTGTCCTTCCAGACCAAGGTCGCGAACGGTTTCCCCGATTTGCTTTTTCCTGAGGTAATTGATGATTTTTTTTCCAAAAACAATGGCAATAAACAAGGAGAAAATAATGGCCAATGCCGACCTGAATGAGATAAACTGAAACAAGCCCGTGCCCGGAATATTAAAGTTTTTGTCTAAATAGTCAAACAAGTAATACAGCATGGCTTATTTGTTTAATTGTTTTAAAAATTCGTTTACGATTTTGAAATCATCAAAATCAAATCGTTCTCCTTTGATTTCCTGATAGCTCTCGTGGCCTTTGCCGGCTATGAGTATGATGTCATTGTTTTCTGCCAGTTGACAAGCTGTTTTAATGGCTTGCTTTCTGTCAGTAATCGACATAGTTTTTTTAAAGTTTTGAGGCTCCACTCCCTTTTCAATGTCGGCTATGATAGCTTCGGGGTCTTCATTCCTGGGGTTGTCACTGGTAAAAATCACTTTGTTGCTTAGCGCTGAGGCGATATGCCCCATTTTTGGCCGTTTGCCTTTATCACGATTACCGCCACAACCCACAACGGTGATAAGCGTTTCATTTCCTGTGCGGATGCTGTTGATGGTTTCAAGCACATTTTTTAAAGCATCAGGCGTGTGTGCATAATCGACTATGGCAGTAATGTTTTTATCTGAATTCTGGTATTGAAACCTACCTGTGACACTTTCAAGTTCGCTGATGATTCTTAATACTTCGAGTTCATCGAGTTCAAGAATTGATGCAACTCCATAAATGGCCAGCAAATTGTATGCATTGAAATTGCCAATGAGTTTGGACCAGATTTCGTTATTGTTGATTTTAAGCAAGAGTCCGCTAAACTGGTTTTCCAAAACCTGTGCTTTGAAGTCTGCCTGGGTTTTTAATGCATAAGTATACTTTTTGGCTTTGGTGTTTTGAATCATCACCAGGCCGTTTTTGTCATCTTCATTGACCAATGCAAAAGCATTTTTAGGCAGATGATCAAAAAATGATTTTTTCACGTCACGGTATTCCGCAAAGGTGTTGTGGTAATCGAGATGGTCTTGGGAAAGATTTGTAAAAACACCGCCTGCAAAAGTGAGTGCTTCGGTTCTTTTTTGGTGAATGCCGTGTGAACTCACTTCCATAAAGCAATAATCCACACCTTCAATGTACATTTTGTTCAGATATGAATTTAATGTAAGCGAATCGGGAGTGGTATGGGTTGCTTCAAAGGTTTCGTCATTAATCATAATTTTAACCGTAGAAATCAAACCCGTGGCATAACCCGCTTTTCTGAAAAGCTCATAAAGCAATGTAGCGACAGTTGTTTTTCCGTTGGTTCCAGTTATCCCGATTAACTTCATTCTCTTAGATGGCTTTCCAAAATAATTGGCAGCCATAATGGCCAGTGCTTTTTGGGTATCGTCCACCTGCACATAGGTAACTCCGTTAATGATGGTTTCGGGAAGTTTTTCACAAATTACTGCCAGTGCACCCTGGTTGACCGCTTTTTCAATATAATCGTGTCCGTCTGTAAGGGTTCCCTTTACGGCTACAAAACAGTCGTTCAGGCTTACTTTTCGCGAGTCAAACTGGAGGTGGGCAATCATGGCACCGGTGTTGCCAACAACAGCTTCAAGAGTAACTCCGTATATTAAATCCCTTAAATTCATGAGGATAATTCAAGTATAATTTGTGTTCCTTTTTCCAGTTTTGTACCCTCGGGCAATGATTGTGATTTTACTTTTCCGTTTCCGTTTATTACTACATTCAGTCCTAAATTTTCGAGCAACGAAATGGCATCCATTCCTGCCATTCCACGCACATTGGGTACACTTTTGTGCTCTTGTTGGGCTATTTCATAAAATCTCAAATAGTCTTTTTCAATATCAGCCTGCAAGATTTCCAGGTTGTCTATATAATCTGAATATGGAGAGTCAACAAAAATTTTCTGAGCAATACTTTTAAACACAGGCCCGGCCACGTCCACTCCGTAATATCCGGTACTCACTTTCGGTTTATGAATGACCACAATACAAGAGTACTTTGGATTTTCTGCAGGAAAATAACCTGCAAAAGAGGAAATATAACGCGGGTTTGCAGCCCAATCTGCCATCCAATATTCAGTTTGAGCGGTTCCTGTTTTTCCTGCCATGGAAAAATCAGGGGAGTATAATCTGCTACCCGTTCCTCTTATGACAACATTCTTTAAAATTTCCTGTACTTGTTTGAGTGTTTCAATTGAGGCTATTTGGGGGTTGATAATTTCCACATCAAATGCTTCGATTTTTCTATTCATTGCCTTAACTTCTCTGATAAATCTAGGTTTTACCATAACACCGTCGTTTGCAATGGCATTGTAAAAAGTGAGTGTTTGTAAAGGAGTTAAAGACACTCCATACCCATAAGCCATGGAAGGCAATGCATTTCTGCTCCAAACATTCCTGTCTGACGGGTGCGGTATTTTTGGCCTGCCTTCTCCTAAAATGGGCAAGCCAATTTGCTGATCCAGATGCATGGCCTGAAGCATTTCAACAAAATGAGCCGGTTTGTCTTTGTAGTTTTCGTGAATGACTTTGGCAATACCAATATTTGAAGAAACCTCTATCGACCGTGCCAATGAAATTTTACCGTGACCTCCCCTGCGTGAATCAGAAACTCTTTTACTATAGAAAAAATGAACCCCATTTCCGGTATCCACCACACTACTCGTGTCAACTACTTTATCTTCCAAGGCAGCTATTAAAGCCATCACTTTAAAAGTAGATCCGGGTTCGTGTGATTCGCCTATGGCATAATTTAGTTTTTCAAAATAAGTACCCTGAGCGGTGCGCCCAAGATTTGAAACCGCCTTAATTTCGCCGGTTTTGGTTTCCATTACGATTACTGTACCATGGTCGGCTTCATATTTTTCCAACTGTCTGAGCAATGCGTGATGGGCAATATCCTGAATGTTGACATTGATGGTTGAAATCACGTCATAACCATCTTGTGGTTCAATTTCGTTGGCGTCAAAAATGGGTTTCCACTGGCCTTGGGCAATGCGTTGCCTGAGTTGCCTGCCATCTTTTCCCCTAAGATAATCGCTGTATGCACCTTCAAGACCCACTCTGAGCGTGTGGCCATTATGGTCTTTTCGCTCATAGCCCACAATGCGCTCGCCTATTTTACCAATGGGGTGTTCTCTAACAGTATATTGTTCAGCAATAAAGCCTCCGCGAAAAGGGCCGAGGTTAAACATCGGGAAGGTTCGCAACTCCAGATAATCTGAATAGCCCACCCGGCGCTCAATAAGTTGATACCTGTTTTTGTTTGCCCTTGCAGTTCTGAGCAACCTTTCATAATGGGATGCCGGTTTACCAAACTTTTTTGAAAGTGCCTGTGAAAGCGGAACCAGGTTTTGTTCAAAATTTTCTGCGCTTACGGTAACCGCATCAAACCTAATGTCATAATTGGGGACTGATGTTGCAAGAAGACTTCCGTCATCTGCATAAATGTTTCCGCGGTTTGAAGGAATCGTGAAGTTTTTGGTAGTACTAATTTTTGCCAGTTCGCGGTATTTATCGCCCTCAACAAATTGGATGTTGATAATTTTAAAGAGAATGGCAAATACAAACAAAAACAACACACCGGCTATGATGTACAATCGTTGCAATATGTTTTTGTCTTCAAAAGCCATTATTCTTGTTCTTGTTTTGTAATTACTATTTTTTGAGGTGGAGTCTCAGAAGGCTTCAATCCTCTTTTTTCAGCTAAGGAAACCACCCTGCTTTCCATTCTTTTCTTCATCAGCTTTGAACGGGTATCCACAAACTCGCTTCTCAGTTCTTTGACCTCATTGTTAATTTTTGCAAGCCTGTGTACTTTTCTGTCGGCGCTGTGTGCGCTTGAAATCATTACCAGTGCCAATACAGAAAGGAAAATGATGAACTTCCAACTGGTCAATGCACCTTCGTTGATCAAAAACTTTCCTTTTAATATGTCGTAAACACCTTTTCTCATTGGTTATAGTCGTTCAGCGATTCTTAACTTAGCACTTCTGGCACGGTTGTTTTCCTTAATTTCCTCTTCGGAAGGAACAATCAGCTTTCCCACTTTTTTATAAGGCACTTCCACGTTTCCAAAGACATCCTTTTCGGCTTGACCTTCAAATAATCCATCCCTGATAAATCTTTTTACCAATCTGTCTTCAAGTGAATGGTAAGAAATCAAACTCAGTCTTCCGCCTTTGGGCAACAAATCAACCGTTTGCAACAAAAACTCCTTTAAAGCCTGGATTTCCTGATTCACTTCAATCCTGACTGCCTGAAAAACCTGAGCCAGAATTTTATTTTCTTTTTGTTTTGGCAGAAATCTTCCCAATGCTTTTTTCAAATCATCGGTAGTTGCAATTGCACTTACCTGTCTGCTTTCAACAATCATTCGTGCCATTCCTGAAGCCGATTTCAAATCGCCGTATTGAAATAGAATTCGGCGTAAATCGGGCTCACTGTATTCATTGATGATATGAAGTGCTGAAACCGTACTCTCCTGATTCATCCTCATATCTAGCCCTGCGTCAAAACGTGTTGAAAATCCTCTTTCCGCAACATCAAACTGGTGTGAGGAAACGCCAAAATCACCCAGAATTCCATCCACTTGTGTTATGCCATAGAACTTTAAAAATCTTTTTATGTGTCTAAAATTTTGGTGTATGAGCAAAAACCTGCTATCATCGATAGCGTTTTCCAAAGCGTCCACATCCTGGTCAAATGCAAACAATTTTCCGCTATCATCCAGTTGTTCAAGGATTTTTCTTGAGTGCCCACCACCGCCAAAAGTGATGTCAACATACACGCCATTGGGTTTTATGTTGAGACCCCCAACAGACTCTTCCAGCAAAACAGGATTATGATAGGTCATTGTCATCATTGCTTTGATCGCCCATTACATCTTCAGCCAGGTCTGCAAAATCGTTTGCAGCATCGTCAATGGCTTTTTCATAACTGTCTTTATCCCATATTTCAACAATGTTGATAGCGGTTGACAGCACTATATCTTTATTTATTTTGGCAAATCCAATTAAATCTTTGGGTATCAACAACCGGCCTGTTGTATCAAGCTCAATCACTTTTACACCAGCGGTAAACCTTCTCACAAAGTCATTGTTTTTTCGGCTAAAACGGTTGAGCTTGTTTATTTTTTGCATCAATTGCTCCCACTCATCCATAGGGTATAACTCCAGACAAGGTTGAAAAACGGCTCTTTTCAAGACAAAACCTTTTTCCAACATCGGCGCCAATTGCTTCTGCAGGGCAGCAGGCAACATCACGCGGCCTTTTGCGTCTGCTTTGCATTCATATGTTCCGATGAGATTGCGCATGTACTACTGGGTTATACTTTTTGAAATTCAAATATATTTATTTTTTCCCACATTTTACCACATTTTCCCACTTTGTTGATAAATTTAATCAAAAACTAAGCGATTAATCTTTAATGACTTATGAAATGTAGGCTCAATGAGGCTTAACCTTCTCAAAAGGTTTTGTGAATAAGATTCATATTTTTCTTAAATTTTAAATGACAAATAGTGGGAATTTGAAAAATTATTTATAACATTGGAATGCCTATATTTGCTATTGCAAAAGCTTAGTGTTATATGACAAAGGATTTAAAACAAGAAGGGAAATTCAGTTATTTTGAAATTGGCGAGGGAAAACCCATTATCATACTTCACGGATTGATGGGAGGTTTAAGTAATTTTGACACGGTAACCCGCTATTTTTCTGATCGTGGCTATCAGGTCATTCTTCCTGAACTACCCATATACACGATGCCTATTTTAAAAACCAATGTAAAAAACATTGCTACTTATGTAAAGGATTTTATCGAACACAAAAAACTTGAAAAAGCGATTTTGCTGGGCAACTCCCTGGGTGGTCATATTGCTTTACTCTGTGCAAAATTATATCCAAAATACATCGAAGCACTTGTTATAACCGGCAGTTCCGGACTTTACGAAAGTGCAATGGGCGAAAGTTACCCTAAACGCGGCGACTATGAATACATCAGGCAAAAAGCCGAAAATGTTTTTTATGACCCCGCAGTGGCGACAAAAGAAATTGTAGATGAAGTCTATGACACTGTCAATGACCGAAATAAACTCATCAGGACACTGGCTATTGCCAAAAGTGCCATCAGGCATAATATGTCAAAGGATTTGCCTAATATGCCCCACCCCACCTGCATTATATGGGGTAAAAATGACAATGTTACCCCGCCCAATGTTGCAGAAGAATTTCATGAGCTACTCCCTGATTCTGACCTTTACTGGATAGACAAATGTGGCCATGCTGCGATGATGGAACATCCAGATGAATTCAATGTCCTTTTGCATAACTGGCTTACCAAACGCGGAATTTAATCAAGATGCAAATCAAATCAGCCGAATTTATTATGAGCAACAGCGATGTTGCCAAATGCCCTACAAATCCACTGCCGGAATATGCTTTTATTGGCCGTTCAAACGTGGGAAAATCATCACTGATTAATATGCTGATGCTGCGCAAAAACCTGGCTAAAACTTCAGGAAGACCCGGAAAAACCCAGCTCATCAACCATTTTTTAATCAATAAAAACTGGCATTTGGTAGATTTACCGGGTTATGGATACGCACGTGTTTCTAAATCGGCCAAAAAAGTTTTTCAGAAATTCATTACAGACTACTTTGTAAAGCGCGAACAGTTATTATGTGCTTTTGTGCTTGTTGATGTAAGGCATGAACCTCAAAAAATTGATTTGGAATTTATGGAATGGATGGGTGAACATCAAATTCCTTTTTGCATCGTTTTCACGAAAGCCGATAAAGTTAAACCTCTGGCCCTCCTAAGAAATATTGAAGTGTATAAAACAAAACTCCTTGAAACCTGGGAAGAAATGCCACAATATTTTGTAACTTCATCAAGCAACAGTTTGGGAAGGGATGAACTTTTACAATATATTGATGAATTAAATGAGGAATATTTTTTACACAACAAATAAGCCTTTCTTATTTAGAACCTCACTACACTAAATAAAAAATCCTCTTATTCGTAATCAAAGCATACTACGACTTCAATATTTTTATTCTCAAAGTATATTGAGCCTTTCAACCTATTTTTGGTTAACTTTAAAAATAAATCAATGCCAATTCCAACCTTTTCTGACTTTTATCACTCTATATAGAAAAGGACACAACGAGTATGGAAGAACATCTAATCATCCAATGCAGAAAACTGCATCGACCCTCACAAAAGCGAGTGTATGAGCTTTTAGCACCCAAATTGTATCTTACATGTAAAAGGTACCTAAAAAAAGAAGAAGACATTGAAGACACACTGACTGAAGCTTTTTTTACAATTTTTACAAAATTAGACCAATTAAAGGAAAATCTGGCCTTTGAAGGTTGGGCCAGAAAAATAACAACAAACCTCTGTTTGTTGCACCTAAAAAGAAATGTCAATTTTAACCTGTATCTGGAAGATGTTTCACAGCAACCTTTAGCTGAAAATTCAAACGAAACTTTTCTGGAAGAACAGGATTTGCTTAAACTCCTGAACTATTTGCCCGAAGGCGCCAAAACAGTTTTTATCCTTTTTGCAATTGAAGGGTACTCGCACAAAGAAATAGCCGAAAAACTGGGCATTTCAGAAGGAACTTCCAAATCACAACTCAATGTGTCCCGAACTAAGTTAAAAGAGTTAATCGAAGTGTATTACAGTCAAAAAACAGTGAATTATGGAATCTCAAAATAACAATATAGACAAGTATTTTAAAAAAATCTCTGACGAAACCCAGCCTAAAAACTTTCCGGGTATGGATGATGTTTGGAACAGAGTAGAAAAAAAATTAGATAAAAATGAAAAAAAACGGGCATTCCCTCTTTGGAAATATGCAGGTATAGCCGCATCAATACTAGTGCTCATTGGGGTGGGAAGCATTTTTCTGAATAACAACTCTACAAATATCATTCAACAACCGGAACCCACTATTGTATCCATTGAGGAGGATAGTATAAATGATGAGGTAATTACCCTTACTGAAAAGGATAAGTTTGTGCCAGAGGGCCTGGATCAGGAAGAAACAAAAAGAGAAAAGAAAATTGTGTCTGAGATAGCAGGAGATACTAATCTACTTAAGGAAGACATCTATAATGCTGTTGTTGTTTCAGAATTAATATCAGAGGGTATTTCTGAAAAAACTATCTCAGTACAGAAAGAAACAGAGCCCAACCTCAACGTGGCTTCAGCAAAGAAAGTTATTGATAGCAAGGTTTCAGTAAAGACAATTACCGGGACTGTTACTGATTACTTTGGCTTACCTCTACCCGGAGTAAACATAATTGTCAAAAACTCTACAATAGGTACTCAAACTGATTTTGATGGTAAATATTCACTTACCGCCGATGTGGGTCAAACTTTAGTTTTTTCTTATGTAGGTTTTGAATCTCAAGAAATAGAGGTAACCGGCTCAAAAACAACAATCAATGTACAATTGGAAATGGGTCAAGAACTAAACCAGGTTGTAGTGACCGCTTATGCAATTCAAAGAGAAAAAAAAGTACTTGGTTATGCTGTTAGCCAACCCAATAATAATAGTGTTCAAAAAACTCTTTCAGGCAGAACAGCAGGTGTATTAATTTCAGACTATGAAAGTATACCAGCTTCTTCAGACAATGTTAAAATTAGAGGGATTAATTCATTGCCAAATAATTCTCAACCTCTATATGTTTATGACGGGAAGCCGCTTTCATTTGAAGAAATTCAAAAATTAAATGCTAAAGAAATTGGTTCAATTTCCATTTTGAAAAATCAAGCAGCCACAAATATCTATGGCAGTAGAGGATCAAATGGAGTAATTGTAATTCAATCAAAAAAAGAATCAGAAAAGAACAAGAAAATTATTGGTGACACGATCAGTTTCAATGACCTGAAGATTATGTTCCCATTAGTAGAATCCAATCAGGAATCCTACGAATCATTTATAGAAAACCAATTCGAAGGTGCTTTACACAACCCCGTTTCAACATTTTCAATAGATGTGGACAATGCTTCTTACACAAACATCAGAAGGTTTATAAATAATGGCCAAACTGTACCAAAAGACGCCGTTAGAATTGAAGAAATGATCAACTTTTTTAAGTATGATTATCCTCAACCAAAATCAAAACATCCATTCACCATCTCTACAGAGTACAGTGATGCTCCCTGGAACCCAAATCACAAATTGTTGAAAATTGGTTTAAAAGGAAAAGACATTCCAACAGATAAACTTCCAAAATCCAATTTTGTTTTTTTAGTCGATGTTTCCGGGTCAATGAATAGTCCAAATCGACTCCCTCTTGTAAAAAGTTCGCTGAAAATTTTATTGGAAGAGCTTCGCGATGATGATTTGGTTTCTATTGTATATTACGCCAATAATGTGGGGGTTTTACTTGAGCCCACCAAAGCTTCTGAAAAAGAGAAAATTATAGAGGTCATTGATCAAATGCGTGCAAGTGGCGGTACTTCGGGAGGGGCAGGTATTGAGCTCGCTTATGAAATGGCAGAAAAAAGCTTTATTAAAGGTGGAAACAACAGGATTATTCTGGCAACTGATGGCGATTTCAATATAGGAAGATCATCTGATGAAGAAATGCTCAAACTAATTGAAGAAAAAAGAAAAAGTGGTGTGTTCTTAACTTGCTTAGGGTATGGTATGGGTAATTATAAAGATTCCAAAATGGAAATATTAGCCAATAAAGGCAATGGAAATTATGCCTATATCGACAACATTCAAGAAGCAAACCGTTTTCTTTCAAAGGAATTTAAAGGGAGCATGTTTACAATAGCCAAAGATGTAAAAATCCAAATTGAGTTTAACCCAAAACATGTTCAGGCTTACCGATTAATTGGTTATGAAAACAGAAAATTGCGCAATGAGGATTTTACAAATGATGCGATAGATGCCGGCGAACTAGGAAGTGGCCACACAGTAACAGCTTTTTATGAGATTATTCCTGTGGGTGTAAAAAGTGAGTTTTATGAAAATAATTTAGACTTAAAATACACTCAAAACACTTCAAAATCAAATGAATATGCTGATGAGTTGGCGACTGTGAAATTTAGGTATAAAAAACCAGATGGTAAGAATAGTATTGAAATGGTTCACCCCATTACCAAAATTCCTGTAAAATTTGAAAATGCTTCAAAAGATTTCAAATTTGCAAGTGCTGTAGCTTGGTTTGGCCTAAAACTTAGGGATTCAAAATTAGTCTCCAATAAGGAGAGTGAGGAAATACTGAAGCTTGCCAGGGAGGGACTCCATAATGATACTGATGGTTATAAGGCAGAGTTTATTCGTTTAGTGGAAAGTGTAAAATAATTCGGTCAACCCAAAACAATAGCTTGTCTTTCTAAAATTAACGCAATAAGTTCCTTTGGTGTATTTAAAAGGGTGAGTTCATTTGAAGATATAAAAAGCTCCAGCTCACCCTTATTCTTTAACAGAATAACCGGAAGGTTAAATTTTGCTCCAAACTTTGACGCATATTGCTTTTTAAACTCATCGCGATGTAGAAACTCCATTGGTATCTCAGAGGATTTCCTGAATTTTTTCCAGGTTTTATTTTCAGTAAATACATCATAAGTGATGTGACACAAATTGCAGTTGTTTGTTTGAGGGCTTATCATTTTGTGGATACTGTCCATCAAGGCATTTTTCTTTCCTGAATCAGCATTGTATACAAAAATCATTTTGCCCATCTTTAGCTTTGAAGATTTTATCTTTTTAACTCTAATTTTTCAGCAAAATACTCAGTAAAATCCCTCATTGTCGCACTCATTTTTTCATCGTTGGTAGCGCGTTCAAAAGTGTCTGCCATAGCCGAAAGGGTTTGATGAAAAAAGATTTTCATTTCATCAAGGGGCATATCCTTGGTCCAAAGGTCAATGCGCAATGATTCCTTGTTGCTGCTGTCCCAGACTGACAACATCAAAGCCTTGGTTTCTTCACGGTTAATCCCACCATCTGCGGCTGTCCAGTAAAGTTTTTCGGGAATTTTATTTTCGTCTAGGGTAACGTCAATTTCAATGGTTGACTGGTGTGTTTTACTCATTATCTTCTGGGTTTAAATCTTGAATTTTTATAAATTTCTTCCCCGCTAAGGGTTAATAATTGTTTTATATCGACTTGATTGTTTTTCGCGTAAGCCCGCACAATTTGCCAGCCCATATACTGCCCCAAACTCCCGGGGGATTCATTGTCAAGTTCGAGATAAAATTTTGAGAATGGCGCTAGATTTATAAATCTTGAAGGTAATTGAGGGTCTGTACTAAAGAGTAATTCCCTTTCAACAAAATAGCGCCAGATTTCCATTTCATTGGCCTTTGCCCAGTCAAGTTCATCTTCAGTATATCCAAAAACCCTGTGTTCATCATAAAGTGGCATCAGCAGCTCTTTCACATAAGCCTTTTTCCCATAATAAACCATCAATTCCATAAAAGTTCTGCTTTTTGGAGGTGTTATGTAACGTTCTGAAATGGCTTCGGCAATCTCAGGGGTTAATTGTTCAGGAATCATGTTTTTGGATATATATCTGTAAATGTCAATGTAAAAAAAATGGTCGGCACCCAAAAAATTATCAAGTCCAACAACAACAAGGCTGTCAGCATAAATCACTTTGTTTCTGTAGTCCACATCTGAAATAAGCGTTACAATTTCAGGCTCATCAAACTCAGGGAAATAATATTTTAAATGCTGAAACAGCAAGGTGATTTCATCTTCATACTCACTAAAATCAGAAAATACTTTGGCTACCTCTTCCTCCAATTGTTTTTGAAGTGTATCTTGAGATTTTTGAATCCAGATACTATCCGGATAGTGTTCCGGGAACATATAGGGATATTCGTTTTTAAGCTGCCAGATATTTTCAGGGGTTACAAGTGCAAATTTTTTGTCAAAACGGTTGATTTTAACTTCAACATCAATGGCCAACACCTCTTCTTTTACTTTTTTTTCTGAAGTACAGGAAAAAATCAAAACCAAAAAAAGGAAGGATAAAACACGGGTCATTTTTAAAAATATATTGCTTTGCATAGTTTTAACGAAAGTATCATCTATTAATTTTATCTTTAAGGCTTATTTGGCTGTAAAAATAAGATTAACTGAAACACTTCGACTATAATGCAAACAGAAAAAGTTGTTAAACATATTGTAAACTGGTTAAAAGATTATGCCACACAAGCCGGTATGGAGGGTTTTGTGGTGGGAATTAGCGGCGGTATTGACAGTGCTGTAACTTCAGCCCTTTGTGCTCAAACCGGGTTGAGAACACTGTGCGTGGAAATGCCCATACATCAGTCAAAAAGTCAGGTGGAGAGAGGCAAAGAACACATTGCTGGTTTAATGAAACAATATGCCAATGTCACTGATGTAGAAGTTGATTTAACGACTGTTTTTGAAACATTTAAAAATCAGGTTCCTGTTGTTGACTACAGCCCGACTTTGGATTTGTCACTTGCAAATACCAGAGCCAGACTACGGATGACAACCCTTTATTATCTTGCAGGACTACATAAATACCTTGTTGCGGGAACCGGGAATAAAGTAGAAGACTTTGGTGTAGGCTTTTTTACAAAATATGGTGACGGCGGTGTTGACCTCAGTCCTATAGCCGATTTGATGAAAAGTGAAGTATATAAAATTGGTCATTTCTTACAAATCCCAGAGTCAATATTAAAGGCAAAACCCACAGACGGACTCTTTGGTGATGACCGAAGTGATGAAGACCAGCTTGGTGCTACTTATGATGAGCTTGAGTGGGCTATGAAAATGGATGAAAAAAATGCAAATACCAATGAGTTTAGTGGAAGAAAAAGCGAGGTTTTTAACATATATAAAAGATTAAATACATTGAATCAACACAAAATAACACCTATTCCGGTTTGCAAAATTCCGCAGGAATATAGAGAGTGATGTATTTTAACGAATTTTAAAGAACTTGAACGAAAAGTAAAATGTCCAATTGTCTTATTTTATACATTTGATTTTTGTAGTACTTTATTTACAAAGTGTATTTTTATTCCTACATTAAAAAGTAATGAAAATCTAACAAAAAGTCAACCTCACAAATATGACAACGATAATTATAGCTGACCATCACCCAATGACCCGAAAGGGAATTTCTTGCTTACTCAAAAAAAATTCAGATTACAATATTATTGACAAGGTAAATAACGGGGAGGAAATGTTCAAATCATTACGAAAGCATCTTCCAGACGTGTTGATCATGGAAATTGATATGCCACAAGTAAACGGAATCACTGTTCTAAGAACAATTAAAGCTGAATTTCCGGAACTTAAAGTATTGATTTACTCTTGTCATCCTGAAGAAATCTATGCACTTCGTTCTATTAAATCCGGTGCCTCTGCTTATGTTTCTAAAACTGCTTCAACAAAATTGTTTACCTCTGCTTTGAAAAAAGTTGTAAAAGGGGGTGTTTACTTAAATGATGATTTAACCACAACTTTTACAAGTAGAAATGTTGGTGAGAGCAGCATTTTAAGCCGTTACAAAAAACTATCTTCCAGAGAAATTGAAGTTTTGAATTTGCTTTCAAACGGCAAACGAAACAAGGACATTGCAAATGCTCTTGAAATCAATGAAAAAACTGTTAGTACATATAAAACAAGATTACTCAAAAAATTAAAAGTAGATAATCTGGCTGATTTGATTCACCAGTCCAGAATGTTTCAGTTTAGCTGAAAATTGGATTTTAATATTTTTGCATTTAAAAAATTTAAAGCGTTGTTTCATTAACAACGCTTTTTTTATTCAAATCGCCTAACAACAGTTTCAAGCTTTCGCGAAAGCAGTACTTCCAGTTTTTTATATTCTTGTATTGTTTGCAAAAGCTCGACCTTCTCTTCTTCATCCTTTTGATTGATATCAAAAGCCATGCTGTTTATTTGCCTGCCAATCAAAAGCTTTCTGAGGTGTAAAATGGTTTCGTTTAAAAATTGTGAAGCAGACTGTTTTTTTCCTTTTACATAAATATCCTTTCGCTCCCAGTCGTGCAATTCATATTTTTCTTCTTCCATAAAAATATCAGTGATAATTTTGGCTTTTTCAAATTCAAGCTTAGCAACAAAAGCATCACTGTTTAAAGGTGTCTCATTTTGAAAATTTTCAATGATTGTATTATACAATTCCTGAAAAACCGGATTAGTAAACTCCACTTCATCTTGTTGAAGATCCAGAAAGACTTTTTCAAAAGCTTTCATTTCCCTTTTGTCCGGTACATGTATTACATCTCCCTCTTCATTGGTCTTCAAGATTACATCATCAGTTGTAATAGTATCATTTCCGTAAAGCAATAACAATTCAAGAATTTTTAATTCCAGTTGAAATTTAACATCAATTTTTTCAGCAGTTTTTGCCTGATTGACTACTTCAAAGGGCTTTTCCTGTTGTTGATGAGCCACTTTTGATTGCTCTTTATTTCTTTTGGAAATGATTTGAGCCACACTGTTGAATAACACATCTTCTGAAATGTCCATAATCCTTGAACACTCCCTGATGTAAACTTCCCGCTTGATAACATCGGGGATTTTGGAAATACTGGTGACAATATCCCTGATGGTATCTGCTTTTTTGATGGGGTCATTTTTGGTGTCCTTTACAAGAACGGAAGCTTTAAAACTGATAAAGTCTTTTGCATTTTCCTCCAAATATAACGTGAGCTCTTCCAATGAATTTTTTCTTGCAAAACTGTCGGGGTCTTCCCCTTCCGGGAAAGTGCAGATTTTTACGTTCATTCCCTGTTCCAGTATCAAATCCACTCCGCGTAAGGATGCCCTCAATCCGGCAGCATCACCGTCAAAAAGCAATGTGATGTTTTGCGTAAGCCGGTTGATTAATCGAATTTGTTCTTCCGTTAAGGCGGTTCCGGAAGACGAAACCACATTGTGAATTCCTTTTTGCGCAAACTGAATCACATCGGTATAACCTTCTACAAGGTAACAATTGTCTTCTTTGGCGATGGATTGTTTAGCTTGAAAAATTCCGTAGAGTACCTTGCTTTTGTGATAAATATCACTTTCGGGGGAATTCAGGTATTTTGCGGCTTTTTTATCATTGGTCAAAATGCGACCGCCAAAACCCAATGTCCTTCCACTCATACTGAGTATGGGAAACATGACACGACCTTTGAACCTGTCAAATGTTTTGGTTGCTGAGCCTGTCGAAGCATCTTCCTTAACTATAGTTAAACCGGTTTTATCAAGATATTCCAGTTTATAACCTTTGTCGAGGGCCTCGTTTGTGAATGCATCCCAGGAATCAGGGGAATAGCCCAATTCAAATTTTTTAATGGTTTCATCTGTAAAACCGCGTTCCTTAAAATAGGAATAGCCAATGGCCTTGCCCTCTTCGCTATTCAGGAGTGTTTGGTGGAAAAAGGTTTTGGCTAAATCACTGAGCAGGTACATACTCTCCCGCTCATTGGCCTGTTCTTTTTCTTCATTGGATTGCTCGGTTTCCTCGATTTCAATGCCGTATTTTTTGGCCAGGTATTTTATGGCTTCAGGATAAGTAAAATGCTCGTGTTCCATTAAAAAAGCAACCACATTCCCCCCTTTCCCACTTGAAAAATCTTTCCAGATTTGTTTTACGGGCGAAACCATAAAGCTGGGTGTGCGCTCATCAGAAAACGGGCTGAGACCCTTGAAGTTGCTTCCCGATTTTTTTAACTGAACAAAATCGCCGATTACCTCCTCTACACGGGCAGTTTCAAACACTTGATCTATAGTGGATTTTGCAATCAAGAAAATTGGGATTTTGGATAATTTCTAAAAGAGTAAAGTTACTTATTTTCTGAAAAAGAAAGTAAGTAACTTTTAAATAAAAATGAAACCGGGTTTAGCAGAAATTACGGCTTTTTCATCAAGAGTGTTTGCATGTTAACCTCAAGTTTAAGTCCTTGCTTCTTTTTATAATACAGGGTTCCTGTTATGATTAATGTGATGGTTATTATTCTAAACACATTGGCATAAATACCTCCAAAAGCATTGTCGCCGGCAGAAAACAACATCCAGGACAGGTTCATGAACAAGTGTAAAAACACCGGAACCCAAATTGAAAATTTCCATTCAGCATACACCCAGGCAAATAACACTGCACCCAATAAGGTAGTAACAAAAATGCCAAACATCGTTCCTAAATCACTACTTTGATATAAATGGGCTGATGCAAACAACAGTGCGCCAAAAAATACCGAAGGGATAAAACCAAACCGTGTGAATCTGTACAACATCCCAAATAGAAAACCCCTGAAGTATAATTCTTCAAAAAACGCTGCTGCAAGCACACCGATTAATAGATGGTTTAAACTCACCTCAACATTGAAATCAAAAACCAGTGCATAGCCTATGAACATTGGAGCCGTACAAATCAAGGCAAACAAGAGGGGTTTGAAAAATGCGGCTTTCAGGCCAATTGCTGAAAAAAATGAGCTGAATTTAGTGATAACTAATGTTCCCAAAACAAGGGGAATCCCCAATAAAGCATAGGTTATGATATGACTTAATCCTATTTGGTTTAGCCGGACATTGATAAGCTTTCTGAGATCATTGAAATAGATCGTATCCAAAATATAATAAGCTCCAAAAAACAGAACAACCAAGTTTAATATGAAAACTGATTTTCTCATCTTTAGCAACAATACTAATCAATATCCCAACGTAAACCTAACGAAATGTTACGCTGCTCAACAGGGTTGTCTTTAAAAATGGGATTGAGGTCATATTTAACATAGATAGCTGCACATTGCCAGCCCATATAGGCGCTTAGACCGTAGATAAAATCGTTGGTATTGTAATTGTTTTTCAACTTTTCCTTTTTGCTGTCGCCATCCAGATTGTATTTCAGTTTTTGAATGGTGTTCAGATTAAACCCGGCATAGCCCCCCACACCCAATCTAAATTGATTTCTGGTGGAAAACCTTATAGACTCCGGACGTTCAATTTTTCTGGAGGGTCCAAACTCAAAATGAACCGGAAACACCAAATTGTCAATTCTTAATTTTGATTTATTGAGGCTTTGTGGAAAAGTTTCCAGAATGGTTTCATCGCCATCCCTGACAAAAATTCTGTTATCAGTGGGTTTTAAACCATTGAATTGAAACGAAAACCCATATTTAACCCTTAAAAAATTACTGTTGTCAAATACCCTTGTTTTCCAGGCAATCCCCAACTCTGCAAACCGACTACCTCCAATTCTAAAATCTGATTCATCCAGTCCCTCACCATCTGTAATGACGTTGTTAAGTCCAAAAGCAAAGACCACATCATTGGTTGTGCGCCGATCATATTTTATGTTTTTGGAAATGTTGAATTTTTTGCCATTTATAATCAAGCCTGTTCTGCTATCCTCACTGTTAAAATCAATGATTTCATAACTTCTTTCTTTTAAAGCGTGTTCATTTTCGAGAATTGTAATACGGTTTTCAATGTTTAGGGCGTGCTTTTCAGCCATTTGCTGTTTAAGTTGTGATGCTTGTTCAAAAGTAATTTCATTGGCATCAAGCCGGGAATTGATTTTTTCGACTTCAATGCGTAAAGCTTCCCGTTCCTCACTTTTAATGATTTCCTTTTGCAGTTCAAGTTGTGATGTTTCTTCAGATTGTGCACATAGTTTTCCATACACACACATAAAAATTAAGATTCCTAAATAAATTGCTGCATTTTTCATAATGGATTGATTTGATTTTTTTCTTTTACCGGTACCTCCAGCTGAGATACCGATAAAAGAATTGATTGATGAATGAATTATATTTAATTATTGATTTCTGTTTGCCAGGGCGTCCTTTGAAAGGTTAAACCCGTCTTTAAGAAGTTCAAAAACACGTTCCCTGAATGAGCGCTCAACTTCTTCTTCTACATCTGCGAGTAGCTCGACTGCCGAAATGGACTCATTTCCTGAGATTCTGTTTTCCGATAATCCGGCCAAAGCAGCTTCCAGCAAGGTATCAACTTCTGCATCGGTTATTTCAGTGTGTTTTATTTGTTCAACTACTTCGGCTATTGTATTTTCTGTGACATCAATTTGAACTATTTCATTTTGAACGGCCTCATTTTCTTGAGTATTAACCTCAGCCAGGTCTAATTTTTTATCTAAGGCCAGCTGAAGAACTTCTTCAATTACTTGTTTTTGTTCTTCTGATGATTCCTCAGAAGCAACAGTTTCTTGAATTTGAGTCGGTTCAGAGGGTGTTTTCAGGCTTTCAGGTTCCGGTACAACTTCAACTTGGTATTCTGTAATCGCATTGTTTTGATTTGAGGAAGGATTATTGAGCATTAGGTTCACTAGCAATACCCCGCCAACAAAAGATGCGGCAATGGCTGTCCACCAAAAAACCGGAACCGGCTTACTATCCTTTTTATCCAATTTTGAGCGCAACTCCTCCCAGCTTTTTGCTGAAGGTTCAATCGTTCTTTGCTCCATTTGATTTTTTATTTGGTTGTCAAAATTTTTATTTTCCATGAGATGTGGATTTATAGTCCTTTAATTTATGCTGAAGCAGCTTTCGCGCTTTGTGCAATTGTGATTTTGAAGTGCCTTCTGTGATGTTTAGCATGGTTGCAATTTCATCGTGTTTATAACCTTCAATGGCATACAAGTTAAAAATCATTTTATATCCTTCCGGCAACTGGTCAATGGCCTGCTGAATGTGCAAAGTTTCATACCTCAAATGTATTTCATCCTGATTCAAGTCTTCTGTTATTGCGTCTTCCCTGAAAACCACCTTTGAATTTTTCCTTAAAAAATCAATACACTTTCTAATCATAATTTTTCTAATCCATCCTTCAAAACTTCCTTGGTTTTTAAAATCCCCAATCTGAGTAAACACTTTAAAAAATCCGTCGAGCATCACTTCTTCGGCTTGATGGACATCTTTAATATACATCCGACATACACTCAGCATTTTTGGCGAAAACGTTTGATAAATAACGTGTTGCGCCTGCCTGCTGTTTTTGGAGGCCTCGTCGATGAGTTGGGTTTGGTTTTTATGAATGTTGATTATTTTCAATTTCCTCAGGACTTCTATTTACATAGACGTAAAAGTAAGAAGAATGGTTGCCTGTAGGGTTTATTTTTTTCTGTCAATTACATAATTGACCATTAAAATCAGGGATTCCTTGTATGGAGAATTGGGATAAGAATTTAAAATATCAAGCGCCTGCTGCTGGAATGATTTCATTTTAGACACGGCATAATCAAGACCTCCGGAGGATTTTACAAACTCAATCACTTCCTTCACCCGTTTAGGGTCTTTATTGTGGTTTTTTACGGAATTGATCAGCCAGCTTTTTTCTTTTGAGGTGCAATTGTTTAAAGTATAAATAAGCGGAAGTGTCATTTTTTGTTCTTTGATATCGATTCCGGTGGGTTTGCCGATTTTTTCACTTCCATAATCAAACAAATCATCTTTAATCTGAAAAGCCATCCCGATGAGTTCACCAAAAAGCCTCATTTTTTCGACCTCTTCATCAGAGGCATTTACTGAGCGGGCGCCCATGGCGCAACAGGCTGCAATAAGAGTGGCTGTTTTTTGACGAATGATTTCATAATAAATTTCTTCGGTGATATCGAGTTTTCTGGCTTTTTCAATTTGAAGGAGTTCACCTTCGCTCATTTCCCTTACAGCCACAGAAATAATTTGGAGAAGGTCAAAATCACCGTGATCTATGGAAAGTAATAATCCTTTGGAAAGTAAGTAGTCTCCCACCAGGACAGCTATTTTATTTTTCCAAAGTGCATTGATAGAAAAAAAACCACGACGCCTGTTACTGTCGTCCACTACATCGTCGTGCACCAATGTTGCCGTGTGTATCAACTCAATAACCGAAGCTCCGCGGTAAGTGCGTTCTTCCACCTGACCTTCATTGACCATTTTGGAAATTAAAAAGACAAACATGGGCCGCATTTGCTTGCCTTTTCTGTTAACGATGTAGTATGTAATGCGGTTTAGTAAGGCAACATTTGAAGACATGGAAGTGAAGAACTTTTTTTCAAAAAGTTCCATTTCTTCAATTATGGGTTGCTTAATTTGAGAGACGATTTTCATTCTGGGCCAAAGATAAATAAAAAAAGAAGCATAAAATATTATTAAAAAAGTTTGAGAACACTAATCGAATTAGTATATTAGCAGTCTTAATTAAACTTATAAAACAATAATCATGAAAAAAATTACACTATTAATGGCAGCTTTTTTTGTAGCTGTTGGAATGAATGCACAATTTACTGAAGACTTTGATGACATAGGTTTATTGTTTGACTGGGACATTGTAAATGTGAGCCAGTTTCCTGGAACAGCTTCTTGGTTTCAAGGAAACGAGACTGTTTTTCCAGCCCATAGTGGCGCTGGAGACTCATACATCGGTGCAAATTTTAACAGCGGTGCGGGCACTGGAACCTTAAGTAATTGGTTGATTACACCAACATTAGCTTTAAGCGATGGAGATGAAATTAAATTTTATACTAGGACGGTTAGTGGAAGTGAATTTCCTGACAGACTTGAAGTTAGGCTAAGTACAGATGGTGATGCTTCTAACGATCCTTTTGATGCTACAGATGTTGGCTCTTACACAATACTTCTTGAATCAATAAATCCAGACTTAACTGTTGGCGGTTATCCTGAGAGTTGGACTGAAATTACGATTACATTATCGGGAATTGGTACAGCAGTGGATTCAAGAGTTGCATTCAGATATTTTGTTACTAATGGCGGGCCAACAGGAGGTAATTCAAATTACATTGGTCTTGACACTTTAGAAATCACTCAAAATTTATCTGTAAGTGACAATAACATTAATGGTTTTAACTACTTCTTCAATCCTCAAACTCAGAACCTAACAATAAATGCTTCAGAAGCTTTCAGCAGCATTTCTATTTTCAACGTTTTAGGTCAGCAAGTAGTGAACAAGAATCTTTCTTCAAACAATGAAGTCATTAACTTGTCTGCTGTAAAATCCGGTGTTTACATTGTAAATGTTGTTTCAAACGGACAAACTTCTACTTTCAAATTGGCTAAGAGATAATACTCCCAATTAGATAAAATTAAAGGCTTCCAAATTTGGAAGCCTTTTTTTATTGTTTGTTTGCCAATTGACCACAGGCTGCATCAATGTCTTTGCCTCGACTTCGCCTCACTGTTACCGGTATTTTCTTGTTTTCTAACGCGGCAATGTAACGCTCAATGGCTTCGTTATCTGCTTGTTTGAATTCATCCTCCCCAATGGGGTTGTATTCAATCAAGTTTACTTTAGAAGGCACATAACTACAAAACCTGACTAATGCTTCAATGTCTTCTCTCTTATCATTAATACCTTTCCAAACCACATATTCATATGACACTTTACTCTTGGTTTTTGAATACCAATATTGCAAGGCTTCTTTTAAATCGTCAAGTGTAAAGGATTCTGCAAAAGGCATTATGGATTGTCTTGTTTCCTGAATGGCACTGTGTAAAGACACGGCAAGTTTAAATTTTACCTGATCGTCAGCTAACTTTTTAATCATTTTTGGCACACCTGAAGTAGAAAGCGTTATTCTTTTTGGTGACATCCCGAGTCCTTCTTCAGAAGTAATTTTATCAATAGCCTTTAGCACGTTGTTGTAATTCATCAATGGTTCTCCCATCCCCATAAATACAATATTTGACAATGGCCTGCCAAAATATAACCTGCTTTCCCTGTCAATGGCAACTACCTGATCATAGATTTCATCAGGGTTGAGGTTGCGCATTCGCTTTAATTTGGCAGTTGCGCAAAATTTGCAATCAAGACTACACCCCACCTGTGAAGAAACACAGGCTGTAGTGCGGGTAGATGTAGGAATTAGTACAGATTCAACTACTAGATTATCATGTAGTCTTACAGCATTTTTTATGGTACCGTCTGCACTTTTCTGAATTTGGTCAACCTGAATGTGATTGATAACAAAATTTTCCTGAAGATGCTCTCTGGTTGCAAATGAAAGATTTGTCATTTCATCAAAAGTATGTGCCCCCTTATTCCAAAGCCATTCATACACTTGATCACCCCGAAAAGCTTTATCGCCAATACTTTCAAAAAAATAACGTAATTCAGCTCGGGAAAGTGCTCTTATATCTTTCTTTTTTAATTCCATAATGCAAAAGTAGAACATTTTAAATTAAGGCTATTTGTCTAAAACTTGCTAAGATGGTATATAAATTTTTATATATTAGTGTCCATTTAACATCATTTTTATGAATATGCCACAATCTTTATTAATAGGTTACAGATTTAGCTTCACCTTGTTGATTGCCATTATTTCAACAACCATTTCTTTTGGACAACAAGCTTCAAAACCATCTACTGTTAAAATTGGGAATCAAGTCTGGATGGGAGAGAATTTAGCCGCTAAAAAGTTTAGAAACGGAGATCCTATTCCACTCGCCAGAACCCGGGAAGAATGGATTAAAGCCGGGGAAGACTGCACTCCGGCCTGGACATATTATAAACACAATGAAGAATTTAGAAAAAAAAGTGGGTATATTATACAATTGGTATGCGGTAAATGATCCCAGAGGCCTTGCCCCTAAAGGCTGGCGAATCCCAACTGTAAATGATTTTTCGGTTTTGTCAAACTTTCTAGGAGGAGAACAAACAGCCGGAAGAAAACTTAAATCTAAGCAGGATTGGTTTAGAAATGGACATGGAGACAACACATCAGGCTTCAATGCCATTGGAGGAGGAAGCAGGGACCTTGAAGGTTATTTTTATTATATAGTCAGAGTTGGGTTTTGGTGGACAAAAGACGAACTCGACGATCAAAATGCATGGTATTATTACATCGAATTTTTAGATGATGCACTAAAGCATTACGGTGCAGGGAAACCTATGGGGATGTCTGTGAGATGCATAAGGGAATAAAAATAAAACAATTACCTTTTTATCACTATTCGTTTTACTAAAGAACTATTTGTCACTCCGTCAGCCAACTTCAGAAAATAAATTCCTTCTGCCAGACCATAAACATTAATTTCATTATTTGCAAATGGAAGACTGTCAGCTTTAATCCTTTGGCCGGTTACAGCATACAGTTCATAATTTAATTGTGATGAATTATTGTTCATAACATATATCACATTGTTGGCCGGATTGGGGTATATTGAAATATTTCCGATAAACTGAAAATCGGGTGTATTAAGTATGTCAATGGTTGTAGCACCTGTTCCGTTGGGGTCAAGCCAATTTGAAAGCCTAGTGCTGTTTGTTGTTCCAAAATCCCAAGATGTTTCAAACCTTCCGTAAATATCGAATCCACCATTGTTTGAAGTACCTGAACAAGCCGCAGTTCCACCTGCGAGTTGACCTACAATTCTCCCGTTTTGATCAAACAAAGCTGATCCGGATGAGCCTTGTTCAGTAACACCCAGTTCCCAATTTCCAACACGCCACATTCGTGCTGTAGGATCGCCATTAAAATTGAATATTTCACGAGTTGGAGAGTCATCATCTCTACAGACTTTCATAATATCGCCTGCGGGGTGATGAATACCCACTGTGAATTGAGGCACCTCGGTGGTGCTTCTGTTCCAACCGGCCCAAACCAAATTCCAGGATGAGGGAAGATTGGCATCAATATTCACCAACATAAAGTCTGATTTAGTGTTGGTAGCGAGTCGAGTTGCACCACTAGCTGTTTGATTCCAGGAACCATTTGGACTGTTTTGGTTTTGTGCACAAACAGGGTTTGGACTAATCCAATTGAATCTAAATGCCCAATTGGAAGGATTGCCAATATTGCAATGATTTGCTGTTAAAAAATATGGGGCATTGTTGTTCTCTGTATTGTTGATTAATGTTCCTGAACAAACCGATCCTCCCATTAAAAATAAGCCTACTGAACGTTTTAGAATATTCTTTATATCGTCAAAATCTGCTCCTACAGAACAGTCCACATCTAAGTTACATGGTCCGGAATCGTTTAAACCTCGATTGGCAAAATTTTGCGGTATAGACCTATAACCGTGTACCACTTTTGAAAGTTGCAATCTACCTTTGTTGCGTTGCGCACGAGGTTCAAAATACTCCAACCACACATCATCTCCATCAACAAACCAGGTGCCTAGAAAATTATCATTTCTATTTTGTGTTGAAGTGTAAGCTCCCAACAAATCTGATTTATCATTGTTGTATAAATAAAGTGTTCCTCCCGGAGGCAAATAAAAATCGTCAAAAATAAAATTAAGTGTATTGGCACCGGGTGATAATATATTTAACCTCCAAATACGGTCACCGTTTTCAAGCACATCCCAAACTCCGGAATTATTAGTGTTTAAATCTACTAAAATTTCTGTTCCAAAGCGCCAAGGAACATCCCATTGGGCATCGTTAATCTGGTCTTCTGCCATTAGAGCACCCAAGTCTATTTCATCCATAAGAACAGGTGTCACATTTCTCAATTGGTTAAGTTTCCAACTTAGCGGTTCACCTTGGTTGGTTACCTGAGCTAAAAGGCCTGAAAAGACAAATAAAAACAGTAGTAGTAATGATTTCCTCATAAATTTAATTACATTCAATTCACTAAAGTAATTCATTTTCAACAAAAAACCATAAAAAAATAAAAAACCTCAACAACTTTAACGCTATTGAGGTTTAAAAAAAAATTGATTTTCTTAACTATAATATCAGCATAGCATCTCCATAGCTGTAAAAACGGTATTTTTCTTTTATTGCTTCTGCATAAGCTTTCTTGATGAAATCATGTCCGGCAAAGGCAGAAACCATCATCAATAAAGTGGATTTTGGTGTATGGAAATTTGTCACCATACAGTTAGCAATACTGAAATCATGTGGAGGAAAAATAAATTTATTGGTCCAACCCTTGTAAGGATTTAAAGTTCCTTGTGAAGAGACAGTGCTTTCAATAGCACGCATAGCTGTTGTACCAACAGCACATATTTTTTTCTTCTTTGCTTTTGCGTTGTTAACAATAGAAACACAAGTATTATCAACCTCAAACTCCTCAGAGTCCATTTTGTGCTTTGAAAGATCCTCAACCTCAACCGGGCTGAAAGTCCCCAAACCAACATGAAGTGTTATTTCTGCAAAGTTTACCCCTTTAATTTCAAGACGTTTTAACAAATGCTTAGAAAAATGTAAACCGGCCGTGGGAGCTGCAACAGCTCCTTCTGCCTTGGCATAAATTGTTTGATAACGTTCAGCATCTTCAGGCTCTACACTTCTCGATATGTATTTTGGCAAAGGGGTTTCTCCAAGTTCAGTTAATTTGTTTCTAAACTCTTCATAGGTTCCGTCAAATAGAAAACGTAAGGTTCTTCCCCTTGAAGTGGTATTGTCAATCACTTCAGCTACCAGGGTTTCATCGTCGCCAAAATAGAGCTTGTTTCCAATTCTAATTTTTCTTGCAGGGTCAACCAGCACATCCCACAAACGGGTTTCGGCGTTTAACTCTCGCAATAAAAAGACTTCAATTTTGGCACCTGTCTTTTCCTTGTTACCGTAAAGGCGTGCAGGAAACACTTTGGTGTTGTTTAGAATCAACACATCATCTTCATCAAAATATTCGATTAAATCCTTGAACATTTTATGTTCAATGGTTTGGGTTTTTCGGTCTAAAACCATCAACCTTGACTCATCGCGGTTGAGGGTGGGGTATTCAGCCAGTAATTCGGGAGGTAAATTGAAATCAAAGTGTGAAAGCTTCATAGCGTTTTTGAGTATGTTTGATTTTTACAAGGCTGCAAATATACAATCTCAAATAAGGGGTTGTCAAGTAAAATGGGATATATTATTTTAAATTGTAATAACTAATTTCTGAAGTGCCTATTTTACAGCAGATACCTCAATTCCCAGTTTTTGAAAATCCTGCCAGAATTCAGGATAGGATTTAATAACAACCTCCATATCTTCAATTTTTATGGGAAACAAAAATGAAAGTGTTGCAAATGCCATCGCCATACGGTGGTCGTTGTAGGTTGAGATGAATACCGGTTCAGCCTTAATACTCTCTTTTCTTGAGCGCAACAAAAATTTTGATTGGCTGATTTCACAATCCCCACCCAGTTTTGAAATTTCATTTTTTAAAGCCTGTAGCCGGTCTGTTTCTTTGATTTTTAATGTGTGTAAACCTGTCAATTCACATGTAATATTTAAACCGAAGCAACATACAGCAAGGGTTTGGGCTAAATCTGGGGTGCCTTGAAGATTTAGCTGAATACTTTCAGGGTAATTTTGGGTTGTTTTTTTAACCAAAAATGAGTCGTTTTCAAAAGTAGTTTCAACTCCGAAATGCCTAAAGAGTTCTGGCAAAATGGCATCGCCTTGTTTACTTTTCCGGGAAAAACTTGAAAGCTTTATGCTTGTTCCAACCGGTGAAAATGCAACTGCATTATAAAAATAAGATGCCGATGACCAATCTGATTCAATATGAAAATCGACCTTTTTAACGATTCCCCGAAAGGGTTTTACAACAATTCTGGTTTTTGAAAATTCAATGTCAATTCCAAGTTCTGTCAACAAGTCAATGGTCATTTTAAGGTAAGGCAGCGACGTTTTATTCCCCGTAAGGGTAATTTCCAAACCGTTTTCAAGAGCCGGCGCCACCAGCAACAACGCTGAAACATATTGACTGCTGACTCCTGCATCGATGGTGACTTTATTTTTGGTGATTTTTTTACCGGAAATCTTAAGTGGCGGAAAGCCTTCCTTTTCCAAATAACTTATTTGAGCCCCAAGCTGCTTTAAAGCATCTGCCAAAATTTTAATGGGTCGTTCTTTCATGCGCTCAGAGCCGGTGAGGGTGACCTCCCTGCCCGGTTGGGTTGCAAAAAATGCCGTTAGGAAGCGCATCGCCGTACCGGCATGGTGAATATCAATCACATTTTCTTTTGAGTTTAACCCATTAATTAGAAGCAATGTGTCTTGTGAAGTGGACAGGTTTTGAATTGTTATTTTGCCAAACAATTTTTGTAAAATCAACAATCGATTGGATTCACTTTTTGAACCGCCTATTTGAATATGACTTAAGGAAGTGATTGATTTTTTTGACAAGAGGACGTTCATAACAAAAAACTTTACCTTTCGGTAGTGTAAAAATACAAACACCAAGCCGAAAGGCTACTTCAATTTTTTATTATTTTGATGTCGGTCGTGGTCTCTTTTTGCTTTAAGCGCCATTTTTTTATCAAAAGCTTGTTGAAGGTCAATCCCGGTTTGATTGGCCAGGCACAGCACCACAAAAACCACATCTGCCAGTTCTTCGCCCAGGTCTTTTTGTTTGTCGCTTTCCTTTTCGCTTTGCTCGCCATAACGCCGTGCAATGATGCGCGCTACCTCGCCCACTTCTTCGGTGAGTTGGGCCATATTGGTGAGCTCATTAAAATAGCGCACACCGTGTTGATTGATCCAGTTGTCAACTTCAAGTTGGGCGTTTTTGATCTCCATACTTTTAATTTTTTATATTTTCGAAAGTATGATTTTTTCAGCTTGTTTGGTAACTATAGCGCCAAAATAATCTTTTAATGCCTCATAATAGTCTGGCGGAACAAGTGCGATTTTAATTTCTTCAGACACCCTAAGCTGAATGGAGCTATCAGTATGTGAAATCATAAACCTGAATTCACCCAATTCATCGGGCAATTGATAGACCACAGATTCGGGGATAGATTCAATTTTATAACCTTCGGGAAGGTTCAAGGATACCATATAAGCGTGTGATTTTGCAAATGAAAAATCTATGGGATAGACTCTGGTTTCTCGAGTGAATGGATTTTTAGTATAAGATTCAAAAAACAATGGGTTGATGTAAAGTTTTTCACCAATGATATCAAAAGCGTTGTCTTTTGTAAAGCTATAGCTCTCAATCAAAGGTTTATAGACATCGGTTTTGTTTTGAACAGAATAATCTGAAATTTCAAAATCACCCAGTCTCTTTTCGAGTTCTTCCAGATAAACCGTTTCAGATTTTGCAGCGTGGTTGTTCCTGAAATTAAACGCGTGGTGGTCAGTTAATGACAATCTGTATTTTCCATCTATGGTGCCGTTTGGATTCACATTGATCTCCATATTCACAATCCTGCGGGAAGGAGTAGCCGGCATCAAACCCACCTGCTGATTGTGATCTTCATTTCTAACCAATCTTCCAAACCAGTTTAAGGTTCTAACCGGTAAAACATTGGGAGCGCTGTATTTATTTGTGGCATCGAAAAGTATGATCTTATTATTGATTTCTACGGCACAAACCACATAGTTAAAACCGGTTCGGGTTGGGAATAATGGAATTCCGTTACTTTTTGTACTCACAAGCACAGGGCTTGCATTGAGTTGAGCGTGGCGCATCATGGCCGCTAGCATCAGGTTAATATCCCCCACATTTCCGGTTCTTTCTGAAAAAGCTTTTCTAACGCCATTTTGAGTATAAAACCCATACATTTCATTCCAAGTCATCCGGTTTTTTACATATTCAAAAATTGCTAGTGCTCGTTCTTCAGAGGTATTTTTGTTTTGTAGTACAGCAGTCAATTCACTTTCAAAATAGTTTTTAGTGTTAAGTTCATCACCAAAACTTCGGGTTTTAAATATAGTTTTTGCTATATCTTCCCAGGTAGTGGAAAAGTTTCTCAATGGATTACCGGGCGTTTTAGTCCATTCAAGTTCCGGTTTTACAGAAGTAATATAATTTCTAAAATTGTTCATTAAATCTTCCTGTACCACTTTTGGAACGTCTATAGCTGTATAAGTTGTAGTAGTCTTGTTGATGGTAACTGTTTCATGTTGCGTTCTATGTGAGCCCAATGCTGATGTTCCGGAGGTTTGACTAGGCACATAGGAATAAGAGAACTCACCTAAAGCTGTTTTTACATCCCGAGAAAGTGGAAAAAACCCTTTGCTGTAAGTTTTATAACCCAGCCATTCGGGGATTTCCATAGAATATTCAGCATAATCTACTGGTATCTGATCCTGAAATTCAAATTCAGGAAGTGATTGTGGGTAGGGCGAAACAATCTTGTAGGTATATTCCAGTACAGAACCCTCTTTTACATTGGGAAAAGTGATTTTTTTTAAGTCCCAAAACTCATTGACGTCTTCGTCAAATATATCACTGTTACGCACACGTTCCCTGACTGATTTTCCACCTTCCATATTGTGGGTAAACCCCCTGAAATTTGAAAATATTTCATTTCTTCCCGCTCCCACCCTATACAAGGGTATTGAGATGGTTGCATAATCATAGCCCTCCTGATTGTAGATTTTCACACGGGCTTCAAAGTCATATACATATTGCCAGCCATTATCATATTGCATAGAAACTTTACCTTTTTTATAAAGGATTGCTGCCGTTGCTTCAGGATCAAGATTGTGAACGGTTTGTTTAATTTCATCGTCTGAAACCCTTCCAAATTCATAGCGCTGGGCATCGATGCTGTTATAAAAAAGAATACAAACAATTGTAAAGATTAGTTTTTTCATGGTGGTTATTTTTTTATTAAAACTACTTTGGCGTTGTCCTGAATATTTGCTTCCCTTAAAAAGTCTCTGAAAGCTTCATACTCTTCTTTGGGGTACTGCCCTTGCCTGATTAACAAATTTCTAGAGTAAGAAATAGTGTTTTCATCAATCTTTTTAACAAGCACGCTGTAATCCCCATATTTAGTATTGTTGATAAAGTTATTAGGCAGGGATTCTACCTTATAGTTTTCGGGAATTTTGATGGTAAATTGATCCATATAATGAGACCCTCTGTTGTTTACAACCGGATGAGTTCTGTTTCTGTATCTTGCCGGAACACTGATTTGATCACTCAACCTGTTGATATTAAAAATCATTCGGTCACCGTTAACAACACCATAATTTGAAGCTTCCAGGGTTAGGTTTTCAGTAAACGTGACAGCATCTTTATCATTTACAAAATTGAAATCAAGTACTTTTAAGTTGTTTATTCGATTGAAATGTTTGCTATAATATCGCAATTGGTCATTTCTACTTAAGCGCTCTAATCCATACATGCTGTAAACCAATCCCTGATTGAAAATTTCTACCTTCGCATTGAAATTCCCTTGATTATCCAACTGATAATCGGCAGTTGTTTTCCTTAAATTATCTTCATTGACAAAGGTCTGGGTGTTGACAATTTTACCACCATCGGGTTTAATGAGCAGTGCTTTTCTATTGTCATTACCCTGACCGATAAACCCAAAAGGCAAGGTTTGACTTGTACATTCTATCCATTTATAATCACCTTCATGTGGTATGGCCAGTATCACGTGATTCCCCTGTTCAATGGAAGCAAAATCCTCTTCAAAATCATATTGGATTTCGTCTGAATAAATATGGGTATAGTATGCCGTAATTCCCACCGACTCGAGCAAGGCTTTCGTATAATTTGAAAGCCCTTTACAATCTCCATATTTCACCCGGTCAACATCCCCGGCAGTAATGGGTTGTACCCCACCTATACCTACCTGAACACTAATATATCGGGTATTTCGTTGCACATATTCATAAACAAGCCTGGCTTTTTCAAGCTCATCCTCAACACCGCTTACAAGGTTTCTTACCTCTTCCAATGTCCTGGCCGAAACATTATTCCTGCCGGCAATTAGATTATTATAAAACCAGCTTCCAAATTCATTCCAGTTATGAACCGTCCCCTCCATGCCACCATATAAAAATGAAGTGGGCGCCACCATCACTCTGGGCACGATGTATATAAAAGGAGGGCTATACTCTTCATACCGGATAGCAGGAAGGTTTTCAGCAATATAATGTAGCCTTCCATTGGTTTTTGTCTTTAAAACACCATATTCATCCAACAGTCTTTCTTTATAATTGATTGACATTTCACTTGGATTGTAATTAATGGTATAACTGCTTTTTTCAGTACTTACATTAAAACCGTATAAAAAATTATGGTTGGGAAGATGAAATGAATCCGACGAACTAATTTCATAGGAAATCTCAAATGTATATGGATAATTTGTAGGGGTATAATCCGCATAGAGATAACGTGCATCTGAATATAAGGTGCCCCCACTTACTGCACTACGGCTTTTAAAATCCCGTCTTCTGAGTTTTCTAACCTCCCTGCCTAAAGCGTTGTAAATAATCGCCTCTGCTTTATTCACTTTAACACTATTGCTGTAATAAATGTAATCCCTAACAAATTTGTCACCGGCCCTGTTAAGAACGGTAACAACAGTTCTTCGAATCTGTCTCACATCCCTTTTTGAGTTTACACTAATATTGAAGTCGTCAATCCTGATTATGGCATCGGCTCCATCAATTAACTTTGCAGGCAAATTCATAGCCTGAAAATCTTCTTTTTGCGCAAATAGGGGATAAATAAAAAGAAAAGAGAAGATTAATATAAATATAATCCGCATTAACAAATCTTTAAGATTTCAAAAATATAAACTTAAAGTTTAAAAGCAAGAAAAAAAATAAAATTTATTACTCTTTATTTTTGGAGTCCATCACAATGGTCACCGGACCGTCATTCACCAATGACACCTGCATCATAGCACCAAAATCACCTGTACCAATGGGTTTGCCCAATTCTTTTTCAAAATTTGAAACAAATTTTTCATAAAGTGGGACAGCTTGTTCTGGTTTGGCAGCCTTTATAAATGAAGGGCGATTGCCTTTTTTTGTTGAAGCGTGAAGCGTAAACTGGCTCACAATAATTGCGTCACCATTGGTGTCCATAACGGAAAGATTCATATGTCCCGCTTCGTCAGAAAAGATTCTCAGTTTTATAATTTTTGAAACCAGCCAGTCAATATCCCCTTGATTATCGGCCTCTTCAATTCCCAAAAGAATCAATAAGCCATGACCCATCTGAGCCACCATTTTTCCCTCTATGGTGACTGATGCTTCACTGACTCTTTGAATGACTACTCTCATATATTTCCCGCGTAGGCGGGTATCTCGTAATCCCCGCTCCACGCTTCGACTTCGCTCAGCGACCAGAATGGGGAGTTGTTATTATAGTATTAATCTTCCTCCCAATGGTCGGTTCTGTAATTTTCATCTTCACCTTCCAGAATCTGAATGTAACTGCGGTAACGTGACCAGGCCAATTCCCCGTTTTCCAGGCCTTCTTTAACTGCACAACCGGGTTCTTTGAGGTGCAGGCAGTTGTTGAATTTGCAATGTTCCTTCAGCTTAAAAAACTCCGGAAAATAATCACTGAGCTCTTCTTTGTCAATGTCCACCACCCCAAAACCTTTCACTCCCGGGGTATCGATAATTTTTGCGTCAAAACTCAGGTCATACATCTCGGCAAAAGTGGTGGTGTGCTGACCCTGCATATGTTGTTCTGAAATTTCCTTGGTTTTGATTTCAAGACCCGGCTCCAAAGCATTCACTAAAGTAGACTTTCCCACACCACTGTGACCCGCAAAAATGCTTACCTTCTCTTTCATCATTTCCTTAAGGGCATCCAGATTTTTTCCGGTCTTGGCAGAAATTCCCAAACATTCATACCCAATATTCCTGTAGAGGTCTGCCAGAAATTTGATTTCCAAAATTTCATCGTCGTTATAAGTGTCTATTTTATTAAACAGCAACACCGTTTTTATTTCATAAGCTTCAGCCGTAACCAAAAACCGATCGATAAACGAAGTGAATGTGGGCGGATTGTTTAGGGTAACTACCAGAAAAAGTTGGTCAATATTTGAAGCGAGGATGTGGGTACGTTTTGAAAGGTTGACTGAGCGGCGCACGATGTAGTTTTCCCGCTCTTCAATCTCGCTGATGATGCCTTGCGTTTTTTCATCTTTGGTCTGAAGTTTAAAAACCACTTTGTCCCCCACAGCAATGGGATTGGTGCTTTTTATGCCCTGAAGCCTGAATTTTCCCTTGATTCTGCATTCATAAAACAAACCGTCTTCGGCCTTGACCGTGTACCAGCTTCCGGTAGATTTATAAACGGTGCCCTTCATGAAGTTAACGGGTTGTTTTATTAATATTTTGCTGATGCTCAATCGACTCCTGATGTATGGCCTTAAAAAGTTCCGTAATGAAATCTTCGCTTAGGTTTTGGGTTAAGCCAGCTGCTTTCATGCGCTCCAAAACCTCATTCCAGCGTTCTTTCTGAAGGATAGCAACATTATTACTGTTTTTCAGGCGTCCAATCTCATCGGCTATCTTCATCCGGTTTCCTAAATTAGACAAAATTTGGGAGTCTATTGCGTCAATCTGTTTGCGGAGTTTGTTTATTTTAAGTTTGAAGTCTTGGTTTTCACCTTCCGGGCTTCTCACCTGAAGTTCTGAAATGATTTCAAAAAAACGCTGTGGTGTGATTTGCTGTTGGGCATCACTCCAGGCGCGGTCCGGGTCGGTATGGGTTTCTATCATCAAACCGTCATAGTTCAGGTCCATTCCTGTTTGGCTCAAATCAAAAATCAACTCGCGACGACCACCCATATGAGAAGGGTCTAAAATGAGCGGTAAACCGTGGAAATGATTTTGAAAATCAATAGCCAGCTGCCATTCTGGATTGTTGCGGTATTTGGTTTTTAGATAGGTTGAAAACCCGCGGTGTATCGCCCCCAGGTTTTTAATATCTGCTTTTTGAAGCCGTTCCACAGCACCCATCCACAGGGATAAATCGGGATTCACCGGGTTTTTTATCAAAACAATTTTGTCGGTTCCGGCAAGGGCATCGGCGATTTCCTGAACAATAAATGGGCTCACCGTGCTTCGGGCACCAATCCACAACACATCGATATCGGCTTTTAAGGCTTCTTCCACGTGAGATTTGTTGGCCACTTCAACCGCCAGTTTTAAGCCGGTCTCAGCACGGGCACGTTGCAACCAGGGCAAGCCAATTTTGCCAACCCCCTCAAAACTTCCGGGACGGGTTCTGGGTTTCCAGATTCCGGCTCTCATGATGGTGGCATCGCTGTCTTTTAACTGGTGGGCAATGGCCAGCACCTGTGCTTCGGTCTCTGCGCTGCAAGGTCCCGCAATCATCAAGGGATGCGCAAGTTGCATTTGTTTCAGCCAGTTTAACTCCGGGTTTTTTTGCATAACAATGATAAATCAATTTCCCTGTTTATATTCAGAAAATATACTGCAAGTGTTTTAATTTTAATATTTTCGCTGTAGCGAAATAAACTCGCGCTTTTGCTGTTTTACAGAAAGCACAAAATTACAATAATTCTGTCAGTAAAATAGCCTGCACAAAGCAGCAATGCATTATTTTAAATAAAAATTAGCATGTCGATAGCAGTTGAAAACATTACCAAATTGTATGGCGAACAAAAAGCGCTGAAGGGCATTTCCTTTCAGGTAAAAAAAGGAGAAATCGTGGGGTTTCTCGGTCCCAACGGTGCCGGAAAATCGACCTTGATGAAAATCCTGACCACTTTTATTCCCGCCACTGAAGGCACTGCAACGGTCAACGGTTTTTCAGTCACCGAAAACAAAAAAGACGTGCAAAAAAGCGTGGGCTACTTACCTGAGCACAACCCGCTTTATCTGGATATGTATGTGCGCGAATACCTGCGGTTCAATGCATCCATATACAAAATTTCAAAAAGTCGCGTGGAGGAAGTCATTGAACAAACAGGCCTCACTCCTGAAGCCCATAAAAAAATAAGCGCGCTTTCCAAAGGCTACCGCCAGCGTGTGGGGCTTGCCAATGCCCTGCTTCACAACCCCGATGTGCTTATACTCGACGAGCCCACCACCGGACTCGACCCCAACCAAATTGTGGAGATAAGAAACCTGATCAAAAATGCCGGAAAAGAAAAAACCGTGTTCCTCTCCACCCATATTATGCAGGAAGTGGAAGCCATTTGCGACCGGGTAATCATCATCAACAAAGGGGAAATCGTGGCTGACAAGACAATCACCGAACTAAAAGCCCATCAAGCACAGATTATTGAGGTGGAATTTGACTATCGGGTTGAAGAAGTGTCGTTACAACAACTGCCCAAAATTCAACACGTCAATAACACTCATGACTTTATTTACGAACTCACTTTTGATACCGAAAAAGACATGCGACCTGCCGTGTTTGATTTTGCCCACGACAACGGACTTAAAATTTTACAACTCAACACCAAGAATAAGAACTTGGAGGAATTGTTTAGGGAGTTGACGGGGGGTGTTTAAGATTTTTCTTACCTTTAAAACAGTTATTTATTAGCTTTTAAGTCAATTAAACAATGAAAAGCAGACTAGTTGTAAGCATATTATTTTTTTTGATACTAGTCTATGGCTGCGCAAAAGAAGAAAGCCTGACACTAAAAATTAAGCTCACTGAAAATGTCACAAATTTACCTATGTCAGAATGTGAGGTTTGTTTGTATGAAATAAGGAAACCAATTTACAGCATGTGGCAATTTCATAAGTTGCTTTGCCTTTCAACAGATAATAATGGTGCAACTGAATTCACAGTACAAAGTAGGACACATTACAGGTTGGATATAAGTAATAATGAAGGTTTTATTTTTGGGAGTGATGAAATAAGAATAAAGGATTTAAACAAAATTAAAGGTTTCAACTTTATTAATGTTACTGATAATGTAGAAGTCAGAGTTTCTTTAGAATCACAAAAAAAGGATGTGCAAAAGAATGATTGCCCTCCGTGGGATTCAGAGTGTATTAAGAACAAAAAATCTCCTGTTTTAAAAGAGAGTGTTACTGAGAAAAGGTAATAAATATTTAGTAACTAAAACTCTGTAATAATAAAAGTTTCAATCCAAATTTAAAATGGTAAACTAATCGATTTCTTTAAGAAAATCATTATCCCCTACTCAAAAATCAACCTTCCCGTATAAAACTCCACCACCTCCACCTCCGGCGGTTGGTGCACGGCTATCACATCACCCACGCTGCGAATTTCACCAACTATCGATTGCCGGGGATTGACAAACATTTTATTGGTGCTTCTGTGGTAGATGTTTAAGTCCTGAACTATAAAATTAGAGGCCTCTATACGCCCGTCGCCACTATATAGCCCAAAAAAAGCATTCTCAGCATTGCCTGAAAGAAAAAAATTGGATTTGCCGTTTGCAACAATTGACAATGATTGCACATCCATTTGTAAATAAAAATCACCCACGGTATGAATATCGCCTTCCACAGCGGTGTCTTCAGAAATCAATGCTAATGAAGGAAAGGCCAAAACACCCTCACTTATCACCGGCAAACCGGAGCCGTTTCTAATCTGTGTAATGTTTGGCGAAGTGACATACACCTTAGTAATCCCGTAATCCCGCACCAGGTTGCAGTTGTTTCCATTGTCAATGCGCAACTCTCCATCTGTAACATTCAGGGTGATTTTTCCCCTCAAGTTCTCTCCGGTTTCAAGAATGACTTTTTGTTCATCGCCATGCCTGACAATGAGTTGCACGCGGTGGCGCACATCGAGCTTTTCAAAACTTTCTAGCACAATTTCTTCCTGAGTGATGGTCCCCGCAGCTTTAATACAATCCCACGCCCCCTCTGAATCACAGGCAACGAACACAAAAAGTAAAAGAAAATATCTTATAAATCTAACCATATATAATCAATCTATAAACTGAACACTGCTACTGAACACTGAACACTCTTTTTCAAAACCTTACGCCCACCCCAAACTCCACGGCTTCGGCCTTTGCGGCATGTGATTTAACGCTCATCATTCCAAAAATTTGTTCCTTTTCACCAAAATAGCGTTTAAGTCCCAATCGGTTATACATCTTGCCCTCAAAGTCATAGGGGTAATAAATATAATATCCGGCGTTGACAAAAGGAGCCAATTTATTGATGCGAAATTGATATCCGGCAAAAATGCCCACCCGTTTGAAATCTTCATCACCTGTAATCTCGTCTTCTGGGTAAGCAATGGCGCGGTATTCAATCAATTCTTTCAGGAAATAGGACAGGAACAATTCCGTTCCGGCATACACACTGCTGCTTCGTGTAAAGCGTTTATCAGCAAATGCAGAAACCACTATAAAAGGAAATTTTCCCATTCCGATGACGTCGCTTTCATTGATGCCAAATCGCAACAAAACATTAAATTGTATGGATTCTGAATATTTTTCCCGCTCAAACGGAAGGTATTCCGGCAAAGGCTCTTGATAGAGGCTGTAATTCAACCCCGCATTGAAAGCAAAGGTATTTGTACTGGTGTTGGGAGTAGTAAAATTTCCGTTAGAATAATGAAACAGCGAAATTCCGGCCTGAAGACCAAAACCGTTCCAGATATTTTCACGGTGATAATTTAATTTCAATATGGTAGCGCTCATAAAAGAGGAGCCAAAAGCATTGTTCAAATAATTGTCATCAGGATGGTAGGGATTGGTAGCATAAGCAACTCCCTGACTTACTGAAAGCCTCAGATTTCGTTTTAAAAAATACCAGCTTATGTGACTGTAAAGGCCATACAATTCGCCCAGTGCAGGGTTTTTCATATCCTGATAAGCAAATGTAAACCCCCAGTCGGGATAGTTGTGCCTGCGCTCCCATTCATTAATTCCAAATGTTTTGAGGTTGTATTGCAATATAAAACCTTCAGGGTGGTGGGTGATTAAATGACCAATATCAGGATTGTGCTCGAGAATTGTTCCGTAAAAATAGTGTGCCTCAAAAGTGCTGAACCTATTTTCCCTTTCCTGAGAAAATACAGCTAGCGAAATTAATGACAGAATAAAAGAAGGCAACCATTTCATTGCGGTAAAAATAATAGAATTCCCCATTTTAAAAAGTTCTTTCCGGAAATTAATCCCCGGTATTTTTTAATTGTTTTTAAATACCTACTTTTGCGCAGCACCCGAGGAAAAATTTGACTGATTGCAACCTCTTGTTCCGGACATTTTTCGGAACCTCATCACAGATGAGATACCAAATCAATTTTGGTGTAAAAATGCTAAAACAGTGGTTTTCTTACCCGCTTTTTACGTCAATTTTTTTCCTTACTTTTAAACTTTAAAATTTTTGTATGGCTTATTTATTTACTTCAGAAAGTGTATCTGAAGGACACCCCGATAAAGTTGCAGATCAAATCAGTGACGCCCTTTTAGACAATTTTTTAGCCTTTGACCCGCAGTCAAAAGTTGCCTGTGAAACACTGGTCACTACCGGACAAGTAGTGCTTGCCGGCGAGGTAAAAAGCAACACCTATCTAGATGTGCAGCAAATTGCAAGAGATGTCGTCAATAAAATTGGATATACCAAAGGTGCTTATAAATTCAGTGGGGATTCTTGTGGGGTAATTTCCTTGATTCACGAGCAATCTCAGGATATCAATCAGGGTGTGGATCGTGAAAACAAAGAAGAGCAAGGCGCCGGCGACCAGGGAATGATGTTTGGCTATGCTACTTCTGAGACGGCCAACTTTATGCCGTTGGCACTTGATATTTCACATAAAATATTAATCGAACTCGCAGCCTTACGTCGCGAAGAAAAAGAAATTCCTTACCTGCGCCCCGATTCCAAAAGTCAGGTTACCATTGAATACAGCGACGACAATGTACCTCAAAAAATTGTGGCGATTGTTGTATCCACACAGCACGATGATTTTGATGAGGACGAAAAAATGCTCGCCAAAATCAAAAGCGATATCATCAATATTTTAATCCCTAGAGTTAAAGCACAATTGCCTGAATATGTACAGGAGTTGTTCAATGATGATATTACTTACCATATCAACCCCACCGGAAAATTTGTAATTGGTGGTCCTCACGGGGATACCGGTTTAACCGGAAGAAAAATCATAGTGGATACCTATGGCGGAAAAGGTGCACACGGTGGTGGTGCATTTTCAGGCAAAGACCCCAGCAAGGTGGACCGCAGTGCCGCTTATGCCGCGCGGCATATCGCAAAAAACCTTGTAGCAGCAGGTGTGGCAGACGAAGTGCTGGTTCAGGTGAGTTATGCTATTGGTGTGGTGGAACCCACCTCCATTTATGTAAACACCTATGGCTCATCACCGCTCAATCTAACCGATGGTGAAATCGCCGAAAAAGTCATGCAACTCTTTGACATGCGCCCGGCAGCCATTGAATCCAGATTAAAACTGCGCAACCCCATTTACAGTGAAACCGCTGCTTATGGCCATATGGGACGCGAGCCCCAATCCATCACCAAAGTTTTTGAAAGCCCCTATTCCGGTAGAAAAGAACTGGAAGTAGAACTGTTCACGTGGGAAAAATTGGATATGGTGGAAAAGGTGAGGAAAGCGTTTGGGTTTGAATAAATTAACGGATTTGCGGATTTAAAGAATATCATTTTATAAAAAACCTGCATAAAGTAATTTTAAGCAGGTTTTTTTAATAATTTATCTCCATAAAACAAGAAAACCAAATACATCATAATTGCTGTAAAAAGCCCTGACAGAAACACAATTGGGAACCCATGTAATAGCGTTAAAACTATTAAATAAATTAAAACTCCCGTTCCAAATTTTAGAAATCTTTTGACTTTTGTTTGGCTTTGAGTAAAATGTAGAATGAAAAAAGCCAAGAAAAAACTTAGAATAAAACCACCAACCCTACTATTTAAATTTGCTTCAGAATCAATAAACAAATACCCAATTATAAAAACGATTGCCAAATTTATCAATACAAGGAAAAATAGATTTATTAAATCCTCTGCTATTGGTTTTCTCTCAGTTGATTTTAATAAGTCCAATAACACTAAGTGGTCAATTTCCAATGCTTCGCAAATCAGCTTAAGCGTTTTGCCTCTTGGAACATTTTCACAGCTTTCAATTCTTTGAATGGTTCTTAAATTTACTTTAGATGACTCGGCCAACTCTTCCTGAGTAATCCCCTTTGATTTTCTGGATTCTAATAATATTTCTCCGACAGTATTCATAGACTTATTTTTTCAAATTTAAGATTTCTATCAGTCTATTGATAACGGTTTTAACGTGACATTTTTACGGCAAACAACAAATGTCCGTGATTTGTATTGCCAATACAATGAATCAAATTAAACCCACTCACCTCTACCCTCTAACCACTAAAAACTACAATTCATACTTCACAGTCAACATCACAATGCGCGGCATTACACTGTAAAACGAAGTGGTACTGAAGGTCTCATTAAAACTGTCCTGATTGATGGTTTGCACATCCAACAAGTTGGTGGCCTGGATTCTGTACTCCCACTTGCTGTCTTTTTTCTGATAGAACAAGTCTGCCGAAAGGAAAGAATAGTTGTTTTTGATGGTGTTTTCCTTGTTGCTGTAATCATAGTAGCTCCAGTCTGCTTTAAAAGTAAAATCCTTCAGGAAATTAAACTCGATATTGGCAAACGGCCTGTGGGTATAAAAAGTGGATTTTATCCCACCATTGTCATATTCGTTTAGGGTAAAGTTGTAACCCACTTCAAAATTGGGGAATTCCCTGAAATTACTTCTCGCACTGGTGCGGTAATTTTGGGTAAAACTTTCAGAAGTGGTAATTTGATTGTTGATAATATTATTAAAACTACTCCAGTTAAAGTTTCCGTTGATGCTGTATTCTATTCTTTTGATACGTTTGCTGAATCTCCCAAAAACCGAAAATGTTTCATCTGCAAAGTTACTGTCAATGTTTATGGGTGACGATACCTGATTGATAGCTACAATTTGTGTATTGTTTTTAATCCCTTCAATCCTTCGGGTATAATTCAAACTTCCCGTTACATTGGTATAATTGAACATATTGAAGCTGAAATAAGTCAAATTAAAACTATTTGCCAGCGAATTTTCAAGATTGCGATTTCCCCTGAAGAGGCGGTTGTAGTTGTTAAACACAAAACCTTCTGCATAGTTATTGACATCAGTATATTCTGCGGTCATTGCATAGGTAAACCGAATGCTCTCACTGCGCTTAAGTTGTGCTATGGCCAAGAAATCCGGCAAAATACGCCACTCGTTTTGCGAGGTTGTGGTACCCAGTTGCTCTGTTTTTAAATCATAATTGTGCAATGTCACACCCGGGGTAAAAGTGAATTTCCCGGTTATGAATTTGTATTTGGCACCAAGAAACACATCGCTAAAATGATACGTCACATCATTAGCAAGCGGAAAGATTTCACCGTCAATTTCCGGACTTTCATCAAAATTTAAAGAGGTGCCGTTGTCGAGAATCTGAAAAATAGCCGAGTTAAACCGCTGACGGCTTTGGGTGGTCCCCAAAGAAAAATTCAGGTGGCTTCTATTATTGATAATGTAATAATGATCAATTTTTGCGTCCAGTTTGTTTGTCTTTACACGTTTTTCCTGGTTGATGTCAAAATTGTTTTGGTTTTCGTCGGCATCCAGAATTCCCGAAAATGGCAAGAAATCCAGTACCGCATTGTAAAACGGGTCTTCATCCTGCCACAAATGCTGTACCTGGGTGGCAAAAATATTTTTATCGTTTAGGGTATAATATGCATTCACGTTTTGATTAATCGAAAACGGATTGTTGACCTTATCTTCTAAAATGTTGTTATCAATGTTTCCAAAGCTTGAAAACTGGTTGGAAAATTCGGTTTGTTTGGCCAGTCTTCCCAGCACGTCATAATCCAATTGAAACCTCAGATTGGGTTTGTATTTTGAACTCAATTTCAACATACCCAAACGGTTTCTTTGATCGCTGGTGCTTGTACTGTTCTCTACTTCGCCGGTGGTCACAAAACTCCGCACGGTGTTGGTCACAAAATTGGTCCTGTTGTCAGATAGTATGGCAAACCCACTTATGTCAAGTGCTTCTGAAGCCTTATAGCTGAAGTTTCCGGCGACAAATTCAGCTTCAATATCGTTGGCTCGATTGTTTTGGGTAACCAAAAAGCCCAAGCCACTGTCGTTTATATTAAAACGGGTTCCACCACCTTGATTGAAATTCCTGAATCCGCCGGTAAAATTAAAATAATCCCTGAATGTAAAGGGCACATCACCGGTGTTATTGAAATTTGTGATGATGTTGATGCTGTATTCCGGACTATAGTAAAAAAGTTTTGGATTAGCCAAATACCTGAACTTTTCACCATAACCGGCTCCGGCTGTAACTTCCCCAAACCAGAAATTGGTTTTGCCCTCTTTCAACCGGATGTTTATAGCCACCTGATCCTGAGTGTTGGTCACACCTCTCAATTGCCCTACTTCGTTGTAATTTCTCAAAACTTCCACTTTACTAACGGCATCTGCAGGTATGTTTCTGGTGGCAAGTTTTGAGTCGCCGTCAAAAAAATCTTTGCCTTCCACCATGACTTTTTGAACAACTTTGCCGTCCACTTCAATTTCGCCGTCTTCATTGAGTTCAAGACCCGGAAGTGCTTTGATGATGTCACCCAGTCTTCTTTCATTTCCGGTTACAAAAGCATCAGTATTGTAAACAATGGTATCACCCCTGATGACAACGGGCATTTCATAAATAATTTCAACCCCGTCAAGCTCATCAGTCGCTGCTTTTAAGATTAAATCCCTGTTAATATCTGAACGATTATCACCAATGGTTATATCAAAATTCAAAGTTTCAAATCCCAGATAACTGGCCTGAAGGCTGTAAGTTTCATTGATAGGAAGAAAAATCTGGTATCTTCCGGCATCATTGGTAATAGCATAGCTCTCAATTTTATCTGTCTCTTTTACTTTGGCAATGATGCTGGCCATTTCAAGAGGTTTACCCAGACTGTCTTTGACGGTTCCGGTAAGTTTTACACTTTGTGAATGAATTTGTATGCTGAATAGAAATAAAAGGCAAGTTAAGGAAAGGTATAACTGTTTCATCAAATTTTAGTTGGCTTAAAAAATATGGGTTTATACTAAAAACAGGTTTCAATATGAATGAAAAGAAAATTATCCTCCCATTCTGAATCTCATTCCACCACTACCTCTACGGCCACCGCCATACATCTCCTGCATTTCTTCGACTTTTTCCTTTACGATTTTTTGGTATTCTTCCTGCGATACTTTTTGTCCGCGTGAAGGCTTTCTAATCGTTTCAGGGTTTCTGGGGTTTAGGACAATTCTTGTACACAATATGGATGTCCTGTCGGCCTGAACTTCAAGTATAAGCCCCGGTAAGCCGTGAAACTCTCCCGGCCCATGCTGAATGGGAATTTGCGGTGTGTACCAGGCGGTAATAGTGATTTCCTTGGGGATTTCTATTTCATCCATGATATTGACTTCTGTTGAGTCGCTTTTGGTTTCTGCATCCTTTTTTTCATCACTTGCATCCCTGTTTCTTCTGCGCATCGATTGCCAATCTGTGTCACCCAGTTGCTTTACAGCGGTTGCTTTAAACACCACATATTGACCAATTTGTTTAGACTCGTTTACTAATGTCCATTCCAGCTTTGGTAAAGTGTCGGTAATTAAAAATTGTTTTCCAAAGAACTCCTGTTCCTGTAAAAACTCGTTGGTCTTGGTGTTTTTGTATTGAGCACCGGCTGTGAAATTACCCATCATCATCATCATTCCACCGGCTCCGCCTCCGGGAGTAGCCAGTTTTTCTTCTTCACGATAAATAGACTCTTCCTGATTGAAGTTTAAAATATAGGTTTTCTCTAGGGCGCTTTTCATCATTTCTGCAATTTGCTGGCGCATTTGCTCGGTCATCTGTTGACCTCCAAAATCCATATCAACATTGGTTTTTGACTGATAAGTTGCCTGACCGGTAAAGTTTTGCGCGGATATTGCAATAGAAAAAAGTAGTGCGAATAGGGTAACAATTTTTTTCATAATCTTAATTGAATTTCAAAAAGTAAGAGTCAAATCTAATACAATTGTTACATTAAGACTATTTTTTTAACAAAGGGTTTAACATATGTGGACTCCTCTATTGTATTAATCTTTTTAGTACATTTAGCTTTCCTATGAAATACATAATCATTCAGTTTTGTTTTTTTACATTCATATCCTCTTTCGCTCAAGGCGAAATGAATCTTGGCACTGTAAATCACACTCCCCTAAAAGCCGAACGTTTTGTGGGAATAGACAACTTTGGCCATCTGTATTATATTAAAAACCAAACACTTTTTAAACAATCACCCGCCGAGATAGTTGAATTTAAAGACTTCCAATTGGGTACTATCGGACAGGTTGATATATTAAATCCTTTAAGAATCACCCTTTTTTATCCCCAATACCAAACCGCTGTGATTTTGGACAACAAGCTCAACGAAATCAGAAGAATTTCATTTGTTATGGAGCCGCCATTTTTAAATGTTGTAAACGCTACAACTGCGGCAGACAACAAACTTTGGACATTTAATGAGGATTCACAACAGCTTGAAACATACAATTACCGCGAAAAGGTCAACTATACACTTTCGCGACCCATTGCAGAGAGGTACATCACTCAGCAAAGCAATTTTAATTTTTGCTATGTGTTAACCGATAAAAATTTGAGAGTTTACAATGTTTACGGAAGTTTAATACACAGCATTCCCGGAAAAGGCATTCAAAAAATGTCACTGTCAAACGATAAAATTCTGATGTTGAGAAACAACTCCCTATATCTTTTAACCGAAAACCTTTCAGTGGAAACGGGCATAAAAACCCCTGAATTAACAATAAAAGATTTGTATCTGTCTGATGATTTCCTGTATATTTACGATGGTGAAATAATTCACAAAATGAAGCTAACCAAATCTCAAAATTAAATCAATGCACGTTGCCATAGCAGGAAATATCGGTTCAGGAAAAACTACCTTAACAAAGCTATTGTCAAAACATTACAAATGGCAACCCCATTATGAAGAAGTAGATGACAATCCATACCTCGACGATTTTTACAACCAGATGGAGCGCTGGTCTTTTAACCTGCAGATTTACTTTCTGAACAGCCGTTTTCGCCAGATACTCGACATTCGCAACAGCGGTAAAAATGTTATTCAGGACCGGACCATTTATGAAGACGCCTATATTTTTGCACCCAACCTGCACGCTATGGGCCTGATGACCAACCGCGATTTTGAAAACTACAAATCGCTGTTTGATTTGATGGAAGAAGTTACTGAAAGCCCGGATTTGATTATTTACCTGCGTAGTTCCATTCCCAATTTGGTGGCACAAATACACAAACGCGGACGTGAATATGAAAACAGCATCAGCATTGATTACCTCAGCCGATTAAACGAGCGCTATGAAGCTTGGGTGCATAAATATGACAAAGGAAAGTTGCTCGTTATAGATGTAGATAACCTCAACTTTGTGGATGACCCCGAGGATTTGGGTTCTGTCATCAATAAAATTGACGCCGAATTGCACGGATTATTTAAATAAAAAAATCCCACTTGAAAACAAGCGGGATTTTTTTGTTTTAAAGATATAGTATTACTGATTTTTCAATACTTCTATGCGTCTTTGAACATCTTCATTACTTCCGGTAAATTCAGTAACATCCTCGGTTCTCTCACCGTTTATAACAGTAACAACTGTTACCTTAGCTGTTGTTTCGTCACCGTCAACAGAAGTTTCAACAAAAATTTGCCTAACCACCTCTGAAGTTTCTTTTGCCTGTCCCACCTGATCTTGGGTGATTAACCTCTGTGTACCGTCTTCTGCTGTTACATAAACCTCTTTAACTACATTGGGTCCATCGGCTGTTTCTGAGGCACCGTGACCTCCAAGTACCGGAGCTATCACAAGACCAACCAAACAAGTCAACTTGATTAAAATGTTCATTGAAGGGCCTGAAGTATCTTTAAACGGGTCACCCACTGTATCACCGGTTACGGCAGCTTTGTGAGCATCAGAGCCTTTATAAGTCATCTCACCGTTGATTATCACACCGGCTTCAAACGATTTTTTGGCGTTATCCCAGGCACCACCTGCATTATTTTGGAAAATTGCCCACATTACACCACTCACACAAACCCCGGCCATATAACCACCAAGGGGTTCAGCACCAAAGATAAATCCAATTAAGATTGGGGTGATGATCGTAATCAATCCGGGTAAAATCATTTGTTTTAGAGCTGCATTGGTTGAAATTTCAACACACTTTGCATACTCGGGTGTTGCGGTACCTTCCATAATTCCCGGAATTTCCCTGAATTGTCTTCTCACTTCGTGTACCATTTCCATCGCTGCTTTACCCACAGATTGCATAGCAAGTGCTGAGAAAATAACAGGTATCATACCTCCCACAAACAACATAGCCAATACATCAGCCTTGAAAATGTTGATTCCGTCAATTCCGGTGAAGGTCACATAAGCTGCAAAAAGTGCAAGTGCTGTAAGTGCTGCAGAAGCAATCGCAAAACCTTTTCCGGTTGCTGCAGTCGTGTTACCTACTGAGTCTAAAATATCTGTACGTGTTCTCACTTCTTTTGGCAAATCACTCATTTCTGCAATACCTCCTGCATTATCTGCAATGGGTCCAAAAGCATCAATAGCCAACTGCATTCCTGTAGTAGCCATCATCGCTGAAGCGGCCAATGCCACCCCATAGAAACCTGCCAGTTCATAAGAACCGTAAATAGCGGCAGCAAATAACAATACAGACCAGAAGGTAGATTTCATTCCCACGGCAAGACCTGCAATGATGTTTGTTGCAGCACCAGTCGAACTGTTTTGAACAATGTCCATCACCGGCTTTTTACCTAAACTTGTGTAATAGGCCGTAACAAACGAAATCAAAGCTCCAACCGCAAGACCAATACAGGCAGCAAAAAACACATTGATTGAAGGGATCATTTTAGCAGATGCTTCACCGAAAAATCTCATTTGCATGGTTTCCGGCAACATCCAGTCAATTAAAAAGTAACTGGCAATTAGCGTAAGTAAAATTGCAGACCAGTTTCCTATATCCAAGGCTTTTTGAACCTGAGGTTCTTTAGCTGAATTGTCTTTTATTCTCACCAGGAAAGTTCCCAACACAGAAGCCAACACACCCACACCGGCAATCGCCAATGGAAGCAGGATAGGCCCCATATTGTTAAAAGCATCGGTATGCTGAATGGTTTCAGACATATCCCTGATGACATAATTCCCAAGAACCATTGCTGCAAGAACTGTAGCTACATAACTTCCAAAAAGGTCGGCACCCATACCGGCAACGTCTCCCACATTATCACCCACGTTATCTGCAATGGTAGCAGGGTTTCTTGGATCATCCTCAGGAATACCGGCTTCCACTTTTCCAACCAGGTCAGCGCCCACATCGGCTGCTTTGGTGTAAATACCACCACCCACACGGGCAAACAAAGCAATAGACTCTGCTCCCAATGAAAAACCTGCAAGGGCCTCAAGAACCATCGTCATTTTAGTATAGAAATCATAGTCCGCCACGCCCATAAACTGGCCAAGGAAAAACAAGAAAAGCAAGCTCATCCCCAATACTGCAAGACCTGCAACACCCAGACCCATAACGGTACCACCACTAAAAGAAACTTTTAATGCCTGTGGCAGGCTGGTTTTAGCAGCTTCAGCAGTTCGGGTATTGGAATCTGTAGCGATACGCATACCAATGTTACCGGCAAGGCCTGAAAAGAAAGCTCCAATAATAAATGCGGGAACAATCATCCAACTTGTCAATTCAACCAATGTTGAAATATAAAACAAGGCGATTGATGCAATGACAACAAAAATGGCAAGTAGCCTGTACTCTGCATTTAAAAATGCCAGAGCTCCTTCCTTTACACTTTTTGAGATAAACTGCATGCGGTCACTGCCGGGAGATTGTTTTTTCACCCAGCTCATTTTATAGAGCATAAACAATAGCCCTATAACTGAGAGTGCTATCGGCAGATAAATTACGTTTGATTCCATATATTAAATAATTTGATTTTTGTTAAAGCAGCGCAAAAGTATGAAATTAGGATAGAACAAAAAAAAACAGCACTACAATAGTGCTGCTTTTTCACTTAACCTTAAACTTAACTTAAAAACCTAATTCAAAAAAACTTACCTTTTATACAAATTGTAAAATTCCTTTTTTTCTTCAGCCAGTCCGTCAAAACGGTCTGTACATTTATCAATGATATCCAGGGCTTCTTCAACATTGCCCCAGCCCTCTACATCTACTTTTTTGTTTTCTAAATCTTTGTACACCTGAAAAAAGTGCTCAATCTCTTTAATTAAATGCGGATTGATGTCTGAAATATCATTGATTTTATCCCCGTTTGGGTCACTTAAAGGCACACAAATTATTTTTTCATCCGGTCCTTTTTCATCAGCCATGTGGAAAACACCTATGGGTTTCACCTCAATAATACATCCCGGGAACGTAGGCTCGGTTACCAGAACCAAAACATCCAGCGGGTCACCGTCAAGCGCAAAGGTATTTGGGATAAATCCATAATCTGCCGGATACATCATAGATGAAAACAACATACGGTCATACCTGATTTTTTTCAATTCAAAATCAAACTCATATTTGTTTCGGCTTCCTTTGGGAATTTCGACTAAAACGTCAAATTTTTTCAGTTTTGCTGCGCTCATAATTCATGTCCTTAAAACGGGGTGCAAAATTACGAATAAAAAGAAGTATGAAACAAGGAAAAAGCGTGAAGAATTTTTGCTTAAAAATGAAAGCCAAAAGCCCCTGTAACACCAAAAGACCTGGCTCCCTCATTATCAAAGTAATTGCCTCTGAAATTAAAATCGAGGCGGAAAATTTTAAATATATTCCCCACCCCAAAACTGTATTCGTAATAAATATCTTCCGGTGCCTGATAGACAATGTTTGAAGCGTTGATAGCTATATTTTTATCAGAAATTTGACCATAAATGGCTCTGATTCCCACAATTTCCCTAAGGTTGAGATTTCTTAAAAACCCGATTCGGGAAAATATCCTTCCGCCAAAATTGTGTTCCAAATGCACCGAAGCATAAGTATCACTAACAAACTCATAATAATCAAGCTGCGTAAAGGTATTATAAATACTAAACAAGGTCTGGTTTCCGGGAACAGGACTCAACAATCCCAAAGGCACTTCACCAAAAATTTTTCCCAATTCCACAGTGGTGTACATCCTTCCAAAACCACCAATATTCCAGGGTTGGGTGTATAGTGTTTGCAGCTTTTTATATTCAAAATCACCACCGGCTATATCTTTGGCACCATAAGTATAACCAAGAAAAAACTGTGGGTATTTACCATAGTTAATGATGGTTCGCTCCACACCAAAACCTGATGTTCTGATACCCGGGGTATAGGTCAATGAAAGTTCGACTTCAGCCTGTGCGATTTCCGACTGGATGTTTCCTTCACTGTCAAAATAGTCCATGCTAAAAGTCTCTGTCGCCGATTTCAATGTTCTGTATGAAAATGTATTTCTGAAAACAAGGTTTTTGACCGGTTCAAGTTCAAACCCAAAAGTAGTAAGGTTGATATTGGTCAGGCGATCATTGGCACCCACTGTAACCAGTGAAGAAGAGGCCAGGTTTCTTCCCAACACATCATTTGAAGACGTCAGACTGGCTCCGGTTTGTTCAACATCACGGCGGTTACCACCAAAAACGATCAGGCGTGAGTTTCTGTCAAGCAGCCATTTTCCGGAAATTCCATATTTAAACTTGTTGTCTTTTAATCCATATGCCAGAAACCCTTCTAAACGCCACATATCATTTTGCCCGAAATAGGTTCGTCCACCTCCTCTTAAACGCAACCCTTCAGCGTCATTGTATCCAAAAATTGAAAATACAGGACCAACATCAAACCCCGGCAATTCATAATAGCCTGAGGCAAGTACTGTTCCCAAACTATAAAGCCTTTGAAAACGCCTTACGGTTTGCAGGGTGTCGAGCATCACATAGATTTGCCGCTCATCCTTGTTGAGTTCTTCCATACGACGTTCTTCCCAAAATTCATCAGGACGGTTATAAACTTCCCATTGGTAGGGGTCAACCTGTGCCCTGTAAAAACTACGTGGTTTTTCTTCATTAAAAACGTGATTCTCAAAAAGAGTAGTGCGTTTTCCATACATCCCTCTCGATTCATCCCTTTTGGAAAAAGCAAAATCGGTCATAAAATGGTCACGCTTCAACAGAAAAACCGAGTCATTCAACACATCAAATTCCTGTTCGATATAGATTTCCTTGACCCAGTTAATGTTGGCGCTTCTGTTGAGATGCATATTGATTTCCTTGATGGCCCAGGTGGTGTCATTCACCCAAAAGTCTCCCCTGAATGTGAGTTCGCCCTTTCGCCGCGGGTAAAAAACAATATTATAACACCATTTGTTATCGCGATATGCACTGTCTAAAAGGGCATAATTATAAACGTCGATTCCGGTTCTGGATAATGGGCTGGTAAACGCTTTGTCAAAAAACTTCAAATAGTTGTCATAAATATCATAGTCTGCATAAAGTTCTTTCACAAACTCAATCAACGCCTGGTTGTTGCTAAACCCTGAGTTTTTATTGCCCTCAAGAATCTCCTTTTTAAGATTCATCACATTGTCACCATACACTTTGTAAATAGCTTCATTGATAAAAATGGGCAAATAAGTTTTTCCGGTGATGCGTGAAGTATCGGCAAAGTCAAAAATAAACTCCATTCCTTTGAATATTCTTCTATTCATAAAGGCGCTGTCAAGGGTGTTGATGTCAAACTCCAACTTTTCATACTTATCATAACTGTATTGATCAAACATCTTAACACCGTTTGACCTTCGGTTTTCCCAGATTTTACGAAGTATATCAATAGCCGGATTGTCTGTTTTAGACGTCTTTCCCCCAAAGACTACAACCTGATCCAACTCTGAAGCTTCTTCATTAATAACAATATGAAGGTCAAAATTATTTCTTGACGGAAGTTCAATTTCTTTGGTTTGATAGCCCACAAAAGAAATAACAAGGGTTGTGTGAGTAAATCTGGATTCGAGATAAAACCTCCCGTTTTCATCGGTGATGGTGCCTTCATTGGCATTTTTAAACAACACATTGGCAAAAGCCACCGGCTGGTTAAAATTGTCAAACACCCTACCACCTACCCTAGTTTGGGCAAATGAATCTAAAGCAAATAAAAAAGTAAGAATGAAAAGTAATGGGTACCTCATAAAAAAAAACTTCGCCAACAAAGGTGACGAAGTTACATGAATTATGGTAAGTTTAATTATTTATAAAGCACCTTTTTTACAGCTTTAACAACATCATTGCTGTTGGGCAACCATTCCTTTAATAAGTTTGGCGAATAAGGTGCAGGAGTATCTGCAGTGTTGATTTTTATGATGGGTGCATCCAAATAATCAAAAGCTTGTTCCTGTACCTGATAAGTGATTTCTGTTGAAACGTTTCCAAATGGCCATGCTTCCTCAAGTATTACCAGTCTGTTGGTTTTTTTAACCGAATCAATAATGGTTTTGTGGTCCATCGGGCGAATTGTTCTTAAATCGATGATCTCACAACTGATGTTTTCTTTTTCAAGCTCTTCAGCAGCTTTATAGGCTTCTTTAATAATTTTTCCAAAAGAAACGATAGTCACATCTTTACCTTCTCTTTTGATTTCGGCAACACCAATAGGAATTACATATTCACCTTCAGGCACTTCTCCTTTATCACCATACATCTGCTCACTCTCCATAAAAATCACCGGGTCGTTGTCACGGATAGCTGATTTTAGAAGGCCTTTAGCATCTTTGGGATTTGAAGGAACAATTACTTTTAATCCGGGACAATTGGCATACCAACTTTCAAATGCCTGTGAATGTGTTGCACCAAGCTGACCTGCAGAAGCAGTAGGTCCCCTGAAAACAATGGGAATATCAAATTGACCACCACTCATCTGGCGCATTTTTGCAGCGTTGTTTATTAGCTGGTCTATGGCTACCAATGAGAAGTTAAAAGTCATAAATTCAACAATCGGGCGGTTACCGTTCATCGCTGAACCAATAGCAATACCTGAAAAACCCAATTCAGCAATGGGGGTATCTATCACTCTTTTGGCACCAAACTCATCCAGCATCCCTTTTGAAGCTTTGTATGCCCCGTTGTATTCTGCCACTTCTTCACCCATTAAATAGATACTTTCATCGCGACGCATTTCTTCACTCATCGCTTCGGCTATGGCTTCTCTAAACTGTATAGTCTTCATAGATTTATTCTTAATTGTTTAAATTCCTGAAATTTTCATTTCGGGTAGGCAAAAATAGTATTATTTCCACTTTAAGTGAGATAAAATTGCAACTTTTAACTGAAATTTGTTATGCGTGCATAGCATAAAATTAAAAATATATGAGTACCTTCGTGCCATCAAATCTGACGTCTGTCAGTCATTATTTAGAAATCCAATTTAAATAAATTTTAAGATGAAAATATTAGTCTGTATCAGTCACGTTCCGGACACAACTTCAAAAATAAATTTCACAAACAACGATACCCAGTTTGACACAAATGGAGTGCAATTTGTGATAAATCCCAATGACGAATTTGGTTTGACCCGTGCTATGTGGTTTAAAGAAAAGCAAGGTGCAACCGTTCACGTGGTGAACGTGGGCGGCCCTGAAACCGAACCCACTTTACGTAAAGCTCTCGCCATTGGTGCTGATGAAGCCATACGGGTTAACGCAAATCCCACTGACGGTTTTTTTGTTGCCAAGCAACTGGCTAAAGTCATGCAGGATGGCGGCTATGACCTGGTAATTGCCGGAAGGGAATCTATCGATTATAACGGTGGCATGGTTCCGGGTATGATTGCTGCACTTACAGGAGCAAATTTTGTGAATACCTGCATCAGCCTTGAAGTTGAAGGAAGCAATGCCAAAGCCATCAGGGAAATTGACGGTGGAAAAGAAACTTTAAGTACTACATTACCTTTAGTAATTGGCGGTCAAAAAGGACTGGTGGAAGAAAGCGATCTGCGCATCCCCAATATGAGAGGAATTATGATGGCGCGTCAAAAACCATTAAAAGTTGTTGAGCCTGCCGCTGCTGATAATGCGTCACAGGTTTCCAGCTTTGAGAAGCCGGCGCCCAAAGGAGCCGTGAAAATGGTAGATCCTGAAAATGTGGAAGAACTTGTAAACCTGCTTCACAACGAGGCCAAGGTGATTTAATCCTTTCACAACCCAATTACAATTAACAAATTACTATTAACTAATAACTATATACAAATGTCAGTTTTAGTCTATACAGAATCAGAGCAGGGAAAGTTTAAAAAAATTGCGCTTGAGGCAGTTTCTTATGCCAAAGGTGTTGCAGATATGCTGGGCACAACCGTCACGGCCATTTCAATCAATGGTGGTGATGCTTCAGAGTTAGGTGCCTATGGCGCTTCAAAAGTGCTTCAGGTTTCCGACGATAAACTTGCCCAATTCAATGCCAAAGCATATGCTGATGCCATCACCCAGGCAGCTCAAAACGAAAGTGCCAAAGTGGTGATTATCAGTTCGAGTGCAAATGCCAAATTTTTAGCTCCTTTGCTTGCCATTCAGTTAAATGCGGCTTATGGACCCAATGTGGTTGCACTTCCTGAAGGCACTTCGCCTTTTGTTGTTAAATCAAATGTATTTACCAATAAAGCTTTCGCGAAAACCGAATTAAAATCAGACATCAAACTCATTGGACTTTCCAAAAATGCTTACGGTTTAAAAGAAAACCCTACTTCAGCTGCAGCTGAAAGTTTTTCACCTTCATTAAACGACGCCGATTTTTCAGTAAAAGTGGAAGCCGTTGATAGAGTGACCGGAAAAGCCACCATCGCCGATGCCGAAATCGTGGTTTCAGGTGGTCGCGGACTTAAAGGTCCAGAAAACTGGGGATTGATTGAAGACCTTGCCGAAGTATTGGGCGCGGCAACAGCCTGTTCAAAACCGGTGAGCGATATGGGATGGAGACCACATAGCGAGCACGTGGGCCAAACGGGAAAACCCGTAGCTTCAAATCTTTATATCGCTGTGGGAATATCCGGTGCAATCCAACATCTGGCAGGTATCAACTCTTCTAAAGTAAAAGTGGTTATTAACAATGACGCTGAAGCCCCTTTCTTTAAGGCTGCAGATTACGGCATTGTTGGTGACGCTTTTGAAGTGGTTCCAAAACTCATCGAAAAATTAAAAGAATTTAAAGCCAATAACGCATAATTTTTTATAAATTGTGCCTCTCTAAGGGCTGTTTAAATAAGGTTTGGCCCTGTTTAAACAGCTTTTTGTTTTTTGTCCTATGAGCTTAGTCAGACTTAATATAAAAGGGATTTCATACAGTCAAACTCAAAACGGTGCTTATGCACTGATTTTGAGCGAAGTTGACGGTGAAAGAAAACTTCCCATCGTTATTGGTGCTTTTGAGGCACAATCTATTGCCATTGCTTTGGAAAAGGAAATCAAACCACCAAGACCACTCACCCACGATTTATTTAAAAACTTTGCTGATCGGTTTGAGATTCAGGTCAAGCAAGTCATCATCCACAAACTGGTTGACGGCGTTTTCTTTTCCAGCATTATTTGTGAAAGGGATAAAATTGAAGAAATCATCGACGCCAGAACCAGTGACGCCATTGCTTTGGCGTTGCGTTTTAATGCGCCTATTTTCACTTATAAAAACATTCTGGAGAAAGCAGGAATATTTTTAAAAGCAAGTCCCAAGAAAAAAGAAACACCTGAAAATGAACAGGCCATTCTGGAGCAGTTGATGACTGACGATACCGAATCCACAAAAAAATCAACCAAAAGTTATAAAACCTATTCCCTGAAAGAATTACACGACATGCTTGACAAAGCAGTTGACAATGAGGATTATGAAAAAGCAGCACTCATCAGGGATGAAATCTCCAAAAGGGAAAAATAACCAAACCGACAAATGATCAGACTTCTACTCCTCAGCTTTTTTCTGTTTGTTTCTCAATTAAATTTTGCACAATCCATAGAAAAAACCTGGTCGTTTTCCGGCATTACAAATCAGGATGAACAACCGCTGTTTGAAGTCAACCCGGCGACAGATACAATCGTTTTCAATCAAGGGAAGTTCCATTATTTCCTTTCGGCCAAAGACAACCTGGAAGCTTCAGGCGACTATTTGTTTCAAAACAATTTGCTGGTACTGTTTTACACCCAGCCCAACGACACCATTAGAAGGTACCACATCACCCAACTCACCGAAAACGAACTTGCGTTTACTGAAAACAACGTGATCTACAGTTTTTCAGACCGGGCTTCCTCACTAGAAGAGGTCATCCAAAAAGATATGATTCCCAGCGGGGGCTTTACAGCAGAAAGTCTTTGGAAAGGGGTTTTGGGTATGCTGGTTTTGATGCTGCTTGCCTTTCTCTTTAGCAGCAACAAAAGAGCCATTCGCTGGAAAACAGTGGGCATTGGGTTAACAGCACAATTGCTGCTTGCTATAGGGGTTTTAAAAGTTCCTTTTATACAAAGTGGTTTTGAATTTGTCGGAAAAATATTTGTCAAAATTCTTGATTTCACACAAGCCGGAAGTGAGTTTCTTCTTGGCGGTATGATGAATGTGGAAAGTTTTGGGTTCATTTTCTTATTTCAGGTTTTGCCCACTATCATTTTCTTTTCGGCCTTGACCTCGGTATTGTTTTATCTCGGTTTTATTCAAGTTGTGGTAAAAGGAATGGCCTGGGTCTTGACCCGATTGATGGGTATTTCCGGAGCTGAAAGTTTATCGGTTGCAGGTAATATTTTCTTAGGTCAAACCGAAGCCCCATTAATGATTAAAGCTTATCTCGAAAAAATGAGCAAATCTGAAATGCTGCTCGTTATGGTGGGCGGTATGGCAACGGTTGCCGGAGGGGTTTTGGCAGCATACATTGGGTTTTTGGGGGGTGATGATGAAGTGATGAAAATATTTTATGCCAAACATTTATTGACCGCTTCGGTCATGGCAGCACCCGGTGCAATTGTCATCGCTAAAATGCTTTATCCGGAAACCAAAGAAATCACCAATGAAGTGGCTGTTTCAGAAGACAAAATTGGTTCAAACATACTTGATACCATTGCCAACGGCACTACCGAAGGGCTAAAACTTGCCGCAAACGTTGGTGCCATGCTTTTGGTGTTTATCGCCTTTATTGCAATGATTAATTTTGGTTTTGAAAAAATAGGTGACATCACCTCGCTCAATACCTGGGTTGATTACAACACCCCTTATGATAAATTCTCGCTGGAGTTTGTGCTTGGCTACTTGTTTGCTCCTTTGATGTGGCTCATTGGCGTTGCAGAAGAAGATATGGCACTAATGGGGCAACTGCTGGGTATCAAGCTCGTTGCCAGCGAATTTGTGGGTTACATCCAACTGGCCGACCTGAAAAACACCGCCAACCTCATCAGCCTGAACTATGAAAAATCGGTGATTATGGCCACCTATATGTTGTGTGGTTTTGCCAACTTTGCCTCTATCGGAATACAAATTGGCGGTATTGGTTCACTGGCACCCGGTCAACGCAAAACCCTTTCAGAGTTTGGCATCAAAGCGTTGATTGGGGGAACATTGGCTTCTTTACTTTCGGCCACTATCGCAGGGATGATTATTGGGTAACCCCAATTTCCGCGCAGGCGGAAATCCCGTTATTCAACCTCTATAATTAGTTAATAACTTTTAATAGAAATTACATTACTTTGGAATACTTTTTTAAATCGTTTTATTAATTTCGAATTCTAAATAAAGTATTTTAATAAATTAACGAGATTCCCACCTACGTGGGAATAGGACTATGAAACAATACCACGACCTTGTAAAACACGTACTCGAAAACGGCACCTTTAAAGGAGACCGCACCGGCACCGGCACCAAAAGTGTCTTTGGCTACCAGATGCGCTTTGACCTCAGTGAAGGTTTCCCCATGGTGACCACCAAAAAACTGCATTTAAAGTCCATCATCTATGAACTTTTGTGGTTTCTTAAAGGCGACACCAACATTGGTTACTTACAGGAAAACGGTGTAAAAATCTGGAATGACTGGGCTGATGAAAACGGCAATCTGGGTCCCGTTTACGGACACCAGTGGCGTAACTGGAACAGTGAACAAATCGACCAGATTAGCGAGCTCATCCACACCATCAAAACCAACCCCAACAGCCGCAGGATGCTTATTTCGGCTTGGAACCCAAGTGTATTGCCCGACACTTCGGTTTCATTCAGTGAAAATGTGGCCAACGGCAAAGCTGCTCTTCCGCCCTGCCACGCGTTTTTTCAGTTTTATGTTGCTCCGCCTGATGAATCAAAAGGAGAAGCAAAAGGAAAACTTTCTTGTCAACTCTATCAGCGTAGTGCCGATATTTTCCTGGGTGTGCCCTTTAACATTGCTTCTTATGCCCTGTTAACCCTGATGATTGCCCAGGTTTGTGACCTTGAGCCGGGTGATTTTGTGCATACCTTTGGTGATGCCCATATTTATTCCAATCATTTTGAGCAGCTTGAATTACAACTTTCAAGGGAGCTCAGACCACTTCCAAAAATGATAATTAACCCAGAAGTCAATAATATTTTTGATTTTACGTTTGAAGACTTTACCTTAGTCGATTACAATCCTCATCCGCATATTAAAGGTGCGGTGGCAGTTTAATTTAATATAAATATCCATGAAGAATTTAGCTTTTTTACTTGTCCTTTTATTAACGATGCCTGTAATGGCTCAAGAAACGTGGGGTGATGTGGACAAAAACAAAGTCACTATGCGTGAAATTGCGCCGGTTTGGCCCGGTTGTGAAAGCAATGACGTGTCAAAAACTGATGCCTGTTTTACACAAAAACTCAACGAACACATTCAGAAAAACTTTCGCTATCCCGCCAATGCATGGAAAAACAATGTGCAGGAACGTGTGGTAGTGACCTTTATTATCAACACCAAGGGCGAAGTGGAAATCAAAAATGTGGAAGGAAAAAACAAAGAGCTGGTGGATGAAGCCAAACGCAACATCTTGGCCATCCCAAAAATGAAACCCGGAATGCTGGCAGGAAAACCACGTGCTATTGAATACACTGTGCCTTTTAATTTTAAGACCGGGAAGTAATTAATTTATGATTATCATTATCGCCACTGTTTCTGAAAAAAACTTTGAAAAAGACCAGAAGATTTTACATATGATGAATAAATAGGTCTAATCTCATAATATTACAATACTAAATAATACTATGCCGACGTCTTTGCTCAAGATTAGAAATTCACCTATCAAACATTCTTTTAGTTTTCTATGTTTTTTTATTTTTACTCTTGGGTTTTCTCAACCCATTGATTTCAATAAATGTAATACCTCTAATTCTTTAGAAATTAGACAACAATGCTTAGAAAGTCAATTTGAGCTGTTCTTCAATTTTTTAACAATCCGGAATACTGAAAAAACAAACTTAAAAATAGGCAAAGAGGAATTGGTGTATTTTGAAATAGGTATTGACTCTTTAGGTGCGTTTCGCCTTAAAAATTCATATTCTTTAAATGAAAGATTTGAAGATATGGTTTCCTTTATGCTTAAAGAAATTGAGCCCATAGGCAAATTTAGAGTCGACAATAAGGCCATTGAAATGGCTTTTGTATTTAAGAATCTTTATATCCTCGACAATTACAATCAAGTTTCGTATAAAAAGTTTAATGAACCCGATTATAATTTGATTCCAACACCTTTTTTTTTAGCAGACACACCTCCTGAACATAAGGATTGTGCAAACGGTGACAAAGAATATAAGATAAGGTGTATAAATCTCGCCATTCGATCGTTATTATTTAACCAATTTGATACAGCTGTATTTTCTGAAGCTGAAGTAAATCCGGGTTACCAAGAAATAATTTATACTTTTATAATTGACGCAAACGGCGAAATCACAAATATTAAAACTGAAGCATCTCACCCACTTATAGAGGAGGAAATCATTAGGGTAATTTCACTGCTACCGGCATTTAAACCGGCAACTAAAGATAATAACCCTATAGCAGTTTCATTCAGGCAAAAAGTTAGCTACGAAGTCACAAGAAAAATGCTCAGAAAAAAAAGGAAAAATTAAGTTATTACAGTTAGTCCATTATAACAAAGCCATAATATATGTTTTAAAGGGTGTCTTTCAGTAAGAAATGAAGTCGAAAAAAAGAAATGACATTGCCTGATGTAAAATCTAAAACACCGAAAATGAATCAAATCATCACCCTAATTGCCGCCGCAGCCGAAAACAATGCCCTGGGCAAAGACAACGACTTGGTGTGGCACCTGCCCGATGATTTTAAGCGCTTTAAACAACTCACCACCGGCCACCACATCATTATGGGCAGAAAGACCTTTGAATCCTTCCCGAAGCCCTTGCCCAACCGCACCCACGTTGTTATCACGCGAAACAAAAAATACCAAAAAGAAGGCGCTGTGGTGGTGCATTCTATCGAGGCGGCACTGGAATTGGCTAAAAACGACCCGCAACCCTTTATCATCGGCGGCGGGGAAATTTACAAACAAGGTCTACCATTTACTGATAAAATCGAACTCACCCGCGTTCACGAAATCCTGGAAGCCGATGCCTTTTTCCCTGAAATTGACGAAAATAACTGGCAACTTATCGCCGAGGAATACCATCCCAAGGACGAGCGACACGAGTTTGCATTTACCTATTTGACTTATATTCGGAAGTAAGAGAATAATTCTGCTTTGATCATTTTCAAGCAGTTAACAAGTTTAAAGGAGGTTTTTTAAATTTTTCTTTCTACATCAAACTGTTCAAAATAATCAGCAATCCTTCTAAGGAAACTGCCTCCTAAATAACCATCCACAATGCGGTGGTCAAAGGAAAGGGACAAATACATCATCTGCCTGATTTCAATGGTGTCGCCTTCGGGTTTTTCAATGACTTCAGCGCGTTTTTTGATGATGCCTGTTGCCAAAATGGCTGCTTCCGGCTGATTGATAATGGGTGTTCCCATTAAACTTCCGAAGGTACCCACATTACTAATGGTGAATGTGCTGCCTTTGGTATCGTCTGCTTTTAATTTATTGGTACGGGCTTTTTCTGCGAGTTCGTTGATTTCTTTGGCTAAAGCCGGCAACTCTTTTTTGTCTGCATCACGAACCACAGGAACAATCAAATTCCCGCTGGGCAGTGCTGTTGCCATCCCAATGTTGATATGTTCTTTTACAATGATATTGCTCCCATCTACCGAAACATTGATCATCGGGAAGTCTTTCACGGCTTTCGCGACAGCTTCCACAAAAAGGGGCGTAAACGTCAATTTCTCACCATATTTTTTCTGAAAAGCTTCCTTGTTTACATTGCGCCAGTTGACCATATTTGTCATATCGGCTTCCACATAGGCGGTGACGTGAGGCGAAGTGTGTTTGCTATACACCATATGATCGGCTATCATTTGCCGCATACGGTCCATTTCGACTATTTTTCCTTTGCCTTTGTCCAGATTCAATTGCGGAATGCTGTAACCGGCTTCTGCCACGGGCTGTGCAAATTGTGCCGGACGCCCTTCCTCGATATATTTGAACACATCGCTTTTGCGTAAACGACCTTCTTTTCCGGTAGCGGGTATGCGTGCGAGTTCTTCAAAACTGATGTGGAGCTCGCGTGCGATTTTTTCTATTAGCGGAGAGTAAAATTTGTTGGTCCTGTTAGCAGGAACTTGATATGTTAATGATGCAGCCGCTGAAGGCTTTTGAGCAATTTTGTTAGTTTTTTGTGGTGTCAAAATGGCCGTGGGTTTCTCCTCGCTTTGGTTTCGACTCCGCTCAACCGCCGCTTTAGTTGAACTATCTGAAGGCTGCAGAATAGCAATTACTTCCCCTATTTTGACTACATCTTTAGCATTGTACTTTGTTTCCACCATAGTTCCCGAAAAAGGTGCCGGGACTTCGTTATCAACCTTATCGGTACCCACTTCCACGATAATATCGCCTTCTTCAAACGACTCGCCGGGTTGGACCAGCCAGTTGATGATGGTGCCTTCTGTTATGCTTTCTCCCATTCTGGGGAGGACAAATTCCTGCGTAGGCAGGAATCCCGTCTTTTTATTATCCATTTCTTAACTTATTAAAGTTTAGGTTCCAGTTTGTGCTTAAATCAAACCAACCTTCATTCATTTCATTTATTAATTTAATTTTCCAATCTCGCTTCCATTTTTTAAATTGCATTTCTCTTTTAGATGCTTCATTGGCTTCAGTAAACTCCTCAAAATATACCAACTTTTCACAGTTATATTTTGCAGTAAAACTTTTTCGATAGACTTTTAATTTGTGTTCTTTTACTCGTTCATCCAAATTGTCAGTCACACCAATATATAGAACACCATCCTTTTTATTGGTCATTATATAAACATACCATAAACTCATCTAGATGCATTTAAATTTCGTCTTTTGAATCACGAGATTCCTGCCTGCGCAGGAATTTGTTCAACGTTTTATAAAAATCCTCTTGCTTAGGACGATTCGCCGGAATTTCCCTCAAAGCCTCCACCTCACGTAAACTCTCGTGACAATCGGCCGGCAATTGCTGATACAATCGAGTTCCTGCTGTTTTCCAGGCGATCATTTCATCGCTGACTTCTTTAATTACTTTAGCGGGATTGCCCACTACCAAACTGCGCCTTGGAATCACCGTTTCAGCTTTTATAAAGGCCATTGCACCAATAATTGATTCATCCCCTATTTCGGCATCATCCATAATCACTGTGTTCATTCCCACTAAAACATTCCTTCCTATATTGGCACCATGAATAATGGCACCGTGACCAATGTGTGCGCTTTCTTTTAAAACGATAGATTTCCCCGGAAACATATGCACCGTGCAGTTTTCCTGTACATTCACACCGTCTTCCAGAATGATCTCTCCCCAATCCCCGCGAATGGCCGCTCCGGGTCCTATGTAGCAGTTTTTGCCAATAATCACATTGCCCGTAACAGCTGCTAAAGGATGTACAAAACTGCTATGGTGGATAACGGGTATATGTCCTTTGAATGAGTAAATCATAAGCCCAATTCCCGCGAAGGCGGAAATCTCGTTTATTAATGATTAGTTTTTATTTATAGCTCTCAAGCTTCTTCTTCGTAAACGCACTCAACACCAATCTCCCGCTAATCTTTGCGCGTTCTTTCAGCAATTCGTCCCAGTCTTCAGTGCCGGTCCAGAATACTTTTTTCATTTCTTTCATGGCTTCGGGGTTGTATTGGCATAGGTTACTGGCCAAAGTTAATACTGCTTCATCCAACTCTTCCAATGTTTCATAAACTTCTGCGAAAAGCCCTTTATTTTTTGCCCATTCGGCTTTATAAAAACTGTTGGCATCAATGGCAATTTGTGACATACCACTCAGGCCTAATTTACGCTCCACAGCAGGACCCACCACAAACGGACCGATACCCACGTTGAGTTCGCTGAGCTTAATCTCTGCATATTTTGTCGCCATGCAATAATCCACTGCTGAAGCAAGACCAACGCCGCCACCCACGGTTTTTCCCTGAATGCGTCCAATGATGAATTTTGGACATTTTCTCATTGCATTAATGACATTGGCAAAGCCGCTGAAAAAGACTTCGCCGGTTTTTTCATCATTGATGGAAATGAGTTCGCTAAAACTGGCACCGGCACAAAATGTGCGGTCACCACCGCTTTGAAGAATGATGACCTTTACGTCTTCGTTATTACCGGCTTCTGTTATGGTATTTGCCAATTGTGCCAATAAATCACCCGGCAGGCTGTTGTGTGCCGGATGGAAGAACTCGATCGTAGCGATTTGGTTGTTGATGTTTTGTTTTACGTAGGGTTGTTCAGACATGCTGTAATTAAAATTAAATTAAACCAAATTGATTAAAGTGGTGGTTAAGGTGTTTTCTTTCCAACAAATACCATTCATATCTGTTTAAATACCCAAATACCGCATTTTTATTAAGAGCATCGGGGTTTTCTTTAAAAAACGCCAGATATTCTTCACGGGCTTCCAGCATTTTCTGCTTTGCTGTTTCCAAATCGGGATGCTGCAAGGGTTCCAATTCATTTTCTTTCATCAATGGCATTTTATATCCTTGTGGCATTGGATTATAATTCCAAAGGGTTTCCTGGGTTTTTTCCAAATATTCTTCGGGCGTGGCAATATCAAAATTCTGCATTTCTCCGGAAGCTATCCGGTAACTGAACTCCAAATGTTCTACCATATGCTGTGGCGTCATAGTTCCCCATTTCGGCTTGAACGATTCAGATAATTTGCTCAGGTAAAACGGAATGGTTTCTGAAGTCATTTCGACGAAAGTCGTTTGTTTTTTCTGAACCATCGTCAAAATCGTGGCAAAAGCGACCATTTCATCTTCGGTATCAAAAACTTCTACATACCATTTTACAATGCCTGAAGGATGTTCTTTTCCTTTGGGGTCGCGATCCACTTTTTGTTTACACGTAAGGCGCACATAAATGGTGTCGTTGTGATACAAAGGACGCAAAAACCGAATGTCCTCCAAACCATAATTGGCCGCCACCGGACCTTTATTGGGATAAACAAACAAGCCCGCTGCCGCCGAAATGATAAAATAACCATGGGCGGTGCGCTGTTCAAAAATACTTCCGTCAAGGGATGTGATGTCTGTATGAGCATAAAAGTGATCCCAGGTCAAATTGGCAAAATTCACGATATCGCCATCGGTGAGTGTCCTTTTGTGTGTTTTTAGAGACATTCCCGGCTGGATGTCTTCCCAGTGATAGGTAAACGGATGCTTTTCTGCTTCTTTGTAATCGGCTTTGGGTTGGTAGATACCGGTGATTTCAGTGAGGGTTGTTGGCGAACCTTGAATGGCGGTGCGTTGCATATAGTGTTTGACACCCCGCATTCCGCCCATTTCTTCGCCACCACCGGCGCGACCAGGACCTCCGTGCACCAAACTGGGCAAGGGCGAACCGTGACCGGTGCTTTGTTTGGCACTTTCGCGATTGATGGATAAAATTCTTCCGTGATGGGAAGCGGTGCCAATGGTGAATTCTTTGGCGATGGAATCATCGTTTGTGAAAATCGAACTTACCAACGAACCTTTCCCGAGTTTGGAAATTTTTATGGCTTCCTCGATACTGTTATAAGGCATCAGCGTACTCACCGGGCCGAAAGCTTCGGTAACGTGAGCGGCTTCATTTTTCAAAGGATGGTCTTCACGCAATACTATCGGGCGAAGGAAAGAACCTTTTTCGGCGTCAGCTCCCACAGCTTCAAAGGAATCAAAACTTCCGTAAACGATTTGTGCGGTTTCAGCAATCTTTTGCACCTGACTTTTAACCGACTCGCGTTGCGCGTGACTTACCAGTGACCCCATACGCACTTCCTTTAAGCGCGGGTCGCCAACGGTCACTTTATCGAGGGCTTTTCCAATGGCAATTTGCACATCTTCCATATACTTTTCAGGAACGAGGATACGGCGAATGGCGGTACATTTTTGTCCGCATTTCACGGTCATTTCGTTGCGCACTTCCTTGATAAACAAATCAAATTCGCGTGTGCCGGGTGCTGCATCTTCACCCAGAACAGAAGCGTTCAAGGAATCTGCTTCCATCGTGAACGGCACCGATTCTTCAATAAGTTGGGGGTGTGCTTTCAGCATTCTACCTATTTTAGCCGAACCTGTAAAGGTCACGACATCCTGAGACTGCACGGTATCGAGTATATTTTTTGCCGTTCCGGAAATGAGTTGCAAGCTGCCTTCGGGTAAAATTCCTGAGGCGATGATTTCTTTGACTACGGCTTCGGTGAGATAAGCGGTTTGCGGTGCCGGTAAAACTACTGCCGGCATTCCTGCCATCCAGTTGACGGCACATTTTTCCAGCATTCCCCAAACGGGAAAGTTAAAGGCATTAATATGCACCGCGACACCTTCTTTGGGTACCATAATATGATGTGCCATAAAGCGTCCGCCACGGGATAAATCGATGGGTTCGCCCTCTACGTGATAGGACTGGTTAGGAAATAATTTCCGCAGAGAAGCATTGGCAAACAGGTTTCCAAATCCGCCTTCGATGTCTATCCAACTGTCGATTTTGGTAGCACCGGTGCGGTAACTGATTTCGTAAAACTGCGCTTTCTTTTTATTAAGGTACATGGCCAATTTTTTAATCATATTACCACGCTCCTGAAAGGTCATTTTGCGGAGGGTGTCGCCTTTTTCGCGACCATATTGCAGTATGGATGGAACGTCAAGCCCTTCTGTGGTGACGCTTGTAAAAACCTCACCGGTAACGGAGTCTTGTATTGGGGTTCCTTCGCCTTTGCCTTCGGTCCAGTTGCCGAGTATGTAGTGTTGTGTTTTCATATCCTATGCCCGTCCCCAATTTTATTGGGGAGGTCTCTTTTTGTTTATTTTACTTTTTTTCCGTTGATATATTCGATTACAAATTCTTCACCATCAACAACACAGAACTCTTTTCCGTGTTTTCTATTATTCTTATATTCACAACTGTAAATTAAATTTCCGTCTAGATAGCTTTCAAATAATTTTTTCTTTCCGTTAATATCAAAATGAGTAATCATTTTTGTGTTTTTCTTTAAGCCAAATTGAATTTTTTTAATCGCCCTAAAATTATTTTTTTCATCATATAAGATTTTAGTAGCCGGGGTAGGTTCTTTGGTTCTATTATAGTAAACGGTGCTTTCAATTATAAATCCATTTTTGTATTCTTCTTCATAGACCAAATGGCCATTTTTTCTTTTTCTTTGAGCTTTTCCTGTAAATGGTTTGTCAGTTTGAGTGTTATAAACTAAATTTTCATCAGATATATAAGTTTCATTAAATGAAACGATTTGTTGAGAGAAAACAAAGTTTCCAAAAAACAAAAAAGTATAGAATATCAGTATTTTTAATACTTTACTCATAGGCTTTCATTTGAATATCAACCATTGAATTACGAGATACCCGCCTACGCGGGTATATTTTCGATTACCGCAGCATACCCCTGCCCTACGCCAATACACATCGTAATCAAAGCATATTTCTTCCCTGTCAAAGATAACTCTAATGCGGCGGAGTAGCAAATGCGGGCTCCTGTGACTCCAAGCGGGTGACCAATGGCAATGGCGCCTCCGTTAGGGTTGATTCGTGGGTCGTCATCTTCCAGTCCCCATTCGCGGATGCACGCCAACGATTGTGCTGCAAAGGCTTCGTTCAGTTCAATGATGTCCATATCCCCCATCGTCAATCCGGCTTTTTGGAGGGCTTTGTTGGAAGCTTCCACGGGGCCGATTCCCATAATTCTGGGTTCTACCCCCACTACTGCTGAGCTTACAATTCTGGCCAGTGGTTTCAGGTTGTAATTTTTAACCGCAGCTTCAGAAGCGATTATAGTTGCAGCTGCACCGTCGTTTAGTCCTGATGAATTTCCGGCGGTAACGCTGCCGTCTTTTTTAAAGGCTCCACGCAGTTTTGCAAGAACTTCTTTTGAAGTCGATGGTTTGATAAACTCGTCTTCCGAAAATTGTATTGGGTCTTTTTTTCTTTGCGGAATTTCCACGGTTACAATTTCTTTTGCAAGTCGTCCTTTTTGCTGTGCTTTGGTGGCTTTCATTTGGGAATGGTAAGCAAAAGCATCCTGGTCTTCGCGCGAAATGTTGTATTTCTCCACCAGGTTTTCTGCAGTTACACCCATACCATCGGTACCGTACATTTCGTGCATTTTTGGGTTGACAAAACGCCATCCAAAACTGGAATCATACATCTTGGCATCGGTACCAAAAGCGGAAGAAGGTTTAGCCACCACATAAGGCCCGCGAGTCATATGCTCCACGCCGCCTGCTATAAATACATCGCCGTCCCCGGCTTTAATAGCGCGATGTGCGTGAATAATGGCTGAAAGTCCGCTGCTGCAAAGGCGATTCACGGTTTCCCCGGGAACGCTGTAAGGCAATCCTGCCAGCAGGGAAGCCATGCGGGCAACGTTCCGGTTGTCTTCACCGGCCTGATTGGCACAGCCCAGTATGACATCGTCATAGGCATCTTTTGGGATATTGGGATTTCTTTTTACGATTTCGGCGATAACAAGGGCTGCCAAATCATCGGTGCGAACCGGTGAAAGGGTGCCTTGATAATTACCTATGGGTGTTCTGATTCCGTCGATTATATACATTGTGATTTATGATTAACGCCTGCCTGCCGCAGGCTGGATTTAGATTTATGATTGTTGATTAATAGAACGCGGATGACACTGATTCAACTGATTTCCGCGGATTTTTCATTCCTAGTCTTTGCTGGTTCTGTAAACAACTCCTTTAAACATTATTAATATTAAACAAAAAAAACGGGCTATAAAAATAACCCGCTTGGCATAATATAAAAAATATTTTTACCTTTTAATTTCTTCTACTGTTAATGTACAAGGAGAACAAGAACAACTCGCAACATTTGTCTCTAAATTAAACTGTGGTCTGCAATCACAACTACCTCCTGAACAGTTTACAATATAGGTGTTTTTATTTGTGTTATTATAAACAACAAGCAAGGTTTCTTTTTCATTACTTGGCGTTAAGAAATCAATTGTAAGTAATCCATTTACATCAATAAAATCAACATGAATATTAGTAACCAAAACCTCACTAGTGTTATAGTTTTTCTGAATAAAATTATCCAAATATTTTTTGGAAGATTTAAAAAACTCAGATTCCAACATTGAATTGTAATAATCGTTCAAACTTTGATCTTTATTTAATTTCAACCGATCAAGAGTAACCTCCATTGAACAAGGACTACATGAACACGATACTGTATCTGATCCAATAACCCACTGAACTTGGCATCCACAAGAACCCCCACAAGTAATAGAAACCCCGTTATTTTTTGTTACCTCTTTCAGTTCTTCAAATGACATTAAGTTAAATTCGGAATTATTGGCAATATCTATAGATTTACCATTTTCGACAACGGCACTATTACCATCTATCTCTTTATCTACAGTACAAGACAAAGCTGCAAACAGAAAAATTAAAATCAACCTTTTTTTCATAACATTGATAATTAATTGGTTACACATATCACAAATATACCGCCCCTATATGAATTTTAAAATATATTTAAGTTAACTTTTTGTTAATTTTTCATGTCCAGTTTTTACTAGTTCTGTAAACTACACCTTTGAACAAAGCTACCAATTTTTTGCCTTTTTTTACCTCGATGATGTGAAAACCGAGTTTGTTTCGGGTTTCGTCTATGATGGATTCGGCGGTGATGTAGTCGCCCTCTTCAAGCGCTTCAATGTGGTTGATGGAGGTTTCTATCGAAACGGCAAACTTCCCATACGTATTGGCCGAAAACCCAAATGCAGTGTCTGCCAGCGAATAGGTAATCCCGCCATGGGCTTTGTTCATGGAGTTCAGCATTTCTTTGCGCACGGTCATCCCAACTTTACATCGCCCGATTTCACATTCCAAAATCTCGATGCCGAGCCATTGGCTAAAGGGATCGAGGGAGAGCATTTTTTTAGGAATAGTCTTTGAGCCTTTGAGTTTGTGAGTTTGTGAGTTATCTTCCATTTGCATTAGTTTTTGAGTCTTTGAGTTTCTGAGTCTTTGAGGTGTTTTTTATTTTTTATTTAGATACTTTTTATAAGATGTAATCATTTTTGACAACTCAGTTACCCACTCACGATTTTTTTCATCGGTTTCCTCATCAATAAAACCCCTTCTTTTGGCTTTTGTACTACACACAACACATTCGTGGGCACTGTCCCAAGCAATCTGCAGGTATCTGTTAAAATTTGGTTTTGTACTTGATGAGCCTTCCGCAATATTCAAAGCTATGGCGTCAGCAGCTCTAATAAACTGAGAAGACAATCTGTAAGTCTCTTCCTTAGGGAATTTGTTTACTTGCTCATAAACAAAATCAGCAAAATCAAGAGCTTTTTGATACATAATCAAATCTTCAAACTTGAAATGGAATTTACTTGGCATATATTATTAATTTGAATTTACTCACAGACTCAAGGACTCACAAACTCACAAACTAAAATTTCGTCCTTCTCTCCTCATTTTCCGCAATAGCGGACTGCATCGATACCTGTCTTCACGGTATTCATCATATAGCGCATCCATTTCTTCGACGCACCAATCGATGCTTTTTTCATTGGCCCAGGCGAGTAATCCTTTTGGGTAATTAACCCCTTTGGTCATTGCTAAATCAATATCTTTCGCGGAAGCGATATTTAAAAACAAGGCGTCTGCAGCTTCATTAATGAGCATTACAAGAATCCTTTCAAAAATTTCTTGCCCTATTTTTGGGTCTTTTTTGGGCTCGGGATTGGTAGTATTTTCAGCATAATTGTAATAACCCCTTCCTGATTTTCTGCCTAAATATCCTGCTTCAGCAAAACGTTTCTGAGTGAAGGCAGGTTTGTATCTTGGGTCAAAATAGAATGAGGTAAAAACAGTTTCGGTAACGGTATAATTGACATCGTTACCAATAAAATCCATCAATTCAAATGGGCCCATACGGAAACCACCGATTTCTTTCATCGCCCAGTCTATGGTGGCAAAATCAGCTATTCCTTCTTCATAAATGCGGAGTGCTTCCCCATAAAAAGGCCTGGCAACTCTATTCACAATAAACCCGGGCGTGTCTTTGGTAAGTACACCAACTTTTTTCCAGTCCTTAATAATTTGGACCACTTTATTTTTCACTTCTTCAGAAGTTTGAATCGCGGGGATGATTTCCACCAAAGGCATCAATGGCGCGGGATTGAAAAAATGAATCCCGATAAAGCGTTCCGGTTTTTTTAATGATGCTGCCAGTGAAGCGATGGAAAGTGACGAGGTGTTTGAGGCGATAATGGCATCATCAGATTGGTAACTTTCCAGTTCGGCAAACACTTTTTGTTTGATTTCGGCATTTTCTATAATGGCTTCAATGGTTAAATCGGCATCTGAGAGATCTTTTAATGAATCTACGTAACTTATGCTGTTTTCGATGCGGGACTTTTCGTTTTCATCAATTTTTCCTTTTTCTACCAGACGGCTCATTACTTTCGCCAAAGCGGTTTTACTTTTATCCAATGCTGCCTGATTGGTGTCATACAGTTTTACCGAACAACCGGCTGTAGCTGCTACTTGTGCGATGCCGCTTCCCATTGTTCCAGATCCTATAATTGCTATTTTCATTGTTAATTTTTATTGTTTGAGGCGCAATATCTTACGCCTTTACCTTTTTCTTTATTTACCGGTAAAGTTCGGTTTTCTTTTTTCCATAAACGCGGTTACGCCTTCCCTGTAGTCTTCAGTTTGGGCAGCTTCTATCTGATATTTTGATTCCAATTTGAGTTGGTCATCCAGATTGTTTTTCATGGATGCGTTCAACGCCTTTTTGGTCAATGCGAGTCCGTGGGTGGGCATTTGGGAGAGGGTTACTGCTATTTTTTCAGCTTCCTCCATAAACGTTTCCACGGAAAATACTTTGTAAATCATTCCCAGTTTTTCTGCTTCTTCAGCTGAAACTTTATCGCCAAGCATCATCAAAGCCGAAGCTTTCTGAAAACCAATCAACCGCGGTAAAAAGAACGTCCCCGCACTATCAGGAATCAACCCGATTTTACTAAACGCCTGAATAAAACTTGCTGCTTCTGAAGCCACCACCACATCACAGGCTAGGGCAATATTTGCTCCTGCTCCTGCTGCGACACCGTTCACAGCGGCTACAATAGGCTTTTCCATATTTCGGATTTTTGTTATGATGGGATTGTAATGTTCCTCGAGTATGGCTTTGAACCCCGGATTCAACTCGGGGGTTGTTACTTCTTTTAAATCCTGGCCGGCACAAAAGGCTTTGCCGTTTCCGGTGAGGAGAATGGCGCGTACATCTTGGTTTGAAGCGCAATCATCCAGTGCTTTTTGCAATGCCAGTGCCATCTCGCGGTTGAAGCTGTTAAAAACTTCGGGGCGGTTTAGGGTGATGATGGCGAGGTTGTTTTTTAATTGTAATTCTATACTTTTCATAGTCTAAAAAGGTTCTGTCATTATAATTACGAGATCCCCGCCTTCACTTCGACTCCGCTCAGTGACCACGCGGGGATTGGGGTTATTTTAAGCATTTAAAGTAATCAAAGGGTTCTAAACAATCATTGCATTTAAACTGTGCTTTGCAAGCTGTGGAGCCAAACTGACTTACCAATTCGGTATTTTTTGAACCGCATTGCGGGCATTTTACCAGTTTTTTGTTTCCCAAAAGGGCTTCTTTGTCGGCCGTGGCGTCTAGTGGTGCTGCGATTCCGTATTTTTCTAATGCAGACCTTCCTTCTTCTGAAATCATATCTGTGCTCCAGGCGGGTGAAAGGACGAGTTTTACTTTGGCTTTCATTCCCGCTTTCGCGAAAGCGGTTACTATATCATCGCCAATTACATCCATCGCCGGACAACCGCTGTATGTGGGTATGATTGTTACCTCAACATTCCCGTCTTTTAGGATTTTAGCATCTTGAACTACGCCCAAATCAACAACCGTCAATACCGGGATTTCCGGGTCGGGCACGGTTTTGAGGATGTTGAGGAGTTTTGGGGTTATATGTGTAACAGATTCTGTCAATGAGATTTATATTTTCGTTTTTACATTACGAGACACCCGCCTGCGCGGGTGTGAGGGTTACCATTTCATTCCGGGATAGGTGCGTTGCATAAATTGCATATCAGAAAGGATGTAGCCCATATGCTCCGTGTGAACACCTTGTTTCCCTCCTTTATGGAAATATTTGCTTTCAGGAACTTCAAGTGTAGCTTCTCTTAAGAGTTCGCTTACTTCTTTATAATACGCTTCTTTTAACTGACTTGCATCTACACCTACTCCTACTTCTGCTGCGGCTTTTGCTGCTTCGGTCATTTCAAAGAGTTCGTTGGTGTAAGGCCACAAGTCGTTTACGGCTTTTTGAACACGTTGATGACTTTCTTCTGTACCGTCACCAAGGCGTTTTACCCAATCGCCTGAAAAACGTTTGTGGTAACTCACTTCTTTGAAAGCTTTTTTGGCTATCGCTGAAAGGGTTTCGTCTTTGCTATGCTGCAATTGTTGCATCAGCATCAGATGAAACACATCAAAGAAATACTGACGGGTGATGACGTAACCAAAATCGGTGTTGGGTTGCTCTACCAACAAAACGTTTTTGTATTCACGTTCCAAACGCAAAAAAGCGATGTCATCTTCGGTTTTATCTTCTCCGGAAAGTTGGGCGATGTATTGGTAATAACTACGCACTTGCCCAAAAAGATCGAGCGACATATTGGTGAGGGCAATATCAGTTTCCAGACTGGGCCCGTGACCACAGAGTTCACCGAGGCGTTGACCTAGGATGAGGGAGTTGTCGGCGATTTCTAGTATATACTGGGTCCTCCCCCCAGCCCCCTCCGAAGGAGGGGGAGTTGGATTGGTACAATTGTTTCTTTGTGTATTCAAACTCATAATTTTATAAAATTAAAAAATCTGTTCCCTCCCCTTGGGGGAGGGTTAGGGTGGGGATTTACATATGCTTCAACTCATCCGGTAACTCATAAAACGTTGGATGACGGTACACTTTATCTGCGGCAGGTTCAAAGAATTCGCCGTTTTCTTCGGGGTTGGATGCTGTTATGTGTTTGGACTCCACGACCCAGATGCTTACGCCTTCATTGCGGCGGGTATAGACATCGCGGGCGTTTTCCATAGCCATATCTGCATCGGCGGCGTGCAGGCTACCAAAGTGGCGGTGCTCCAATCCGTTTTTGCTTCTTACGAAGATTTCCCAGAGGGGCCAGTTTTTCCTCCCCCCAGCCCCTTCCGAAGGAGGGGGAGTTTGGTTTATGTCTTTTGTCATGTTTTATGCTTTTTTCAAATTTATTTGGTTCTTTTACATATCGTCGTAGGATTTTACGACGGCACGAATTAACGTGTTTTGCGACGTAATGTATTACGTAATTACGTTTTAGCGACGTAATATATTACGTCGCTACGATGCTTTTGATACTTTTTTATTTTCCTGCTTTTCGGCGTAAGCCATTGCTGCATCACGCACCCATTCACCATTGTTCCAGGCGTTGACTCTGGCTGCAATACGTTCTTTGTTGCAGGGGCCATGGCCTTTTACCACTTGCCAGAACTCATCCCAGTCGATTGGTCCAAAATCGTAATGGCCGGTTTCTTCGTTCCATTTTAAATCGGGGTCAGGGATGGTGAGTCCAAGAATATCGGCTTGTGGAACGGTCTGGTCAATGAATTGCTGGCGGAGTTCATCATTGGTTTTTCGCTTTAGCTTCCATTTCATGGATTGTGCTGTGTGTACAGATTCGTCGTCTGTGGGTCCCAGCATCATCAAAGACGGCCACCACCAACGGTTTAAGGCGTCTTGTGCCATAGCTTTTTGCTCGGGGGTTCCGTTGCATAGTGTCAGCATAATTTCATATCCCTGACGCTGGTGGAAACTTTCTTCCTTACACACACGCACCATCGCACGGGCATAGGGCCCAAACGAGGTGTTACACAACGGTACCTGATTGATAATAGCAGCACCGTCAACCAACCAGCCAATGGCTCCCATATCTGCCCAGGTTAATGTGGGATAATTGAAGATACTGGAGTATTTGGCTTTTCCGCTGTGGAGTTGCTCGTAGAGTTCGTCTCTGGAAATGCCTAATGTTTCACAGGCGCTGTAAAGATAAAGTCCGTGGCCGGCTTCGTCTTGCACTTTGGCTAACAAGGCTACTTTTCTGCGTAAAGAAGGCGCACGGGTAATCCAGTTTCCCTCAGGGAGCATGCCAACAATTTCAGAATGGGCATGCTGTGAGATTTGTCTGATGTGCGTTTGACGGTACTTTTCTGGCATCCAGTCTTTGGGTTCGATTTTTTCGTCGCGTGCTATTTTGGCTTCGAAAATATCTTCTAGGTTTTTTATTTCTTTTTCGCTCATAATTGTCCTCCCCCTAACCCCCTCCAAAAGAGGGGGAATTGTTTTGGGTGTATTTTGGGTTAATCTTTAATTTCAAACTTGTCTTTTGATTGACGAGACACCCGCTTTCGCGAGTGTTGGGTTAGACATCAAAATCTAAGACTATTTTATCTGATGTTGGAACCGCCTGACAGCTTAATATCAGGTTTTGGGCGACTTCTTTTTCATCCAATGCATAGTTGACTTTCATCGCTACAGTGCCGTCTTTGATTTCGCATTTGCAGGTGCTGCACACACCGCCTTTGCAGGCGAAAGGCAAATCAGCTCCGGCAGCGAGGGCTCCGTCGAGGAGGTTGTCATAATCCTCGCTCATGGTGAAATGAAATTCTTTTCCACCATCAATAATGGTGACCTGAGTGCCTTCTACTTTGCTTTCCAGTGCTTTTTGTGCACGTTCTTTATCGGCTTCTGTAAGGCCGGTTACAAAGAGTTCATAATGGATTTTGCTCTTGTCCATTCCGGCGTTTTGCAACTCATCGCGGATAAGGAATATCATTTCCTCAGGGCCACAAATAAAGCAATGTGCCGTGTCTTGTATGTCGATGAACGTTTTGGTGAGTACGTCCAATTTTTGTTTATCAAACCTTCCGTTAAGGAACTCAATGTCTCTTTTTTCTTTCGTAAGAAAATAGAAGATGTGAAATCGGTTAAAGTATTTGTTTTTAAGCTGTTCAATTTCTTCTTTAAAGATAATGGATTTTGAATTACGATTCAAGTAAAAGAGCTTGAATGTGCTTTCCGGTTCTTGGCTCAAATGCGCTTTTATCATCGAAAGCACGGGTGTGATTCCGCTTCCCGCTGCAAAAGCGATGTAATTTTTGGGCGTTGAGGGGTCACAAGCAACGCCAAACTCACCACTGGGTGCCATCACTTCCAGTGGGTCACCTGCTTTGAGTACCTTATTGACAAAAGTGGAAAACTTTCCTTCAAAAATTTGTTTTACGGCTACTTTCCATTCTTTATCTGAAGGGTTGGAACATAGCGAATAGGTGCGGCGCACGTCTTCACCATCAATCATTTTGCGCAGTGTGAGGTGCTGTCCTTGCCTGAATTGAAATTCTTGCTGCAATGCTGTAGGCACATCAAAAGTAATGACTGAGCAGTCTTTGGTTTCTTTATAAACGTCTTTAACGCGTATGTTGTGGAATTTTGCCATAAGAATATTTTTCAGCTTATTGCTGAAGTTTTACAAAACTAACGATTGTTAGTTTAATATGCAAGTCCTCTGTCCTCCCCCCGCCCCCTCCTAAGGAGGGTGAGTTCACTTATACTGTGATAGAATAATTTTTATTGATGGTTTTTAGCTACAAAAAATCAGTTTTTAGGGAAAATTCATTAAAAATATTAAAATCATAAACACTTGATTTAAAGACCTCTAAGTCATTATTTTGAAAAATTATTTAAAAAACATTTGCCGGTTTTAAAAATTGAAATACTTTTGTAGTTGTCTAATCAACTATTGTTATGATAACTTTTTTAAACAAATCAGATTACCATCATTTATTAACCGGAAGAACGCCAATGGCATTGAACCGTTTGTTGCTTCAGGAGTTAAAAAATGAAAAAATTAATTTAACCCGTGAGCAACTTATCATTTTGGTTGCCTTGTGGGAAAACGACAAATGCTCGCAGCAAATGCTCGCCACTGCAACTTACCGAGACAAGCCCAGCACTACCCGACTCATTGATAATTTGGAAAAAGCCGGATTTCTCATTAGAAAAGCAGACCCTAACGATAGAAGAATCAATCTTGTGTATCTCACAAAAGAAGGAAAAGAAATTAAAGAAAAGTCTATAGCAGTCATCAACAAAGTACTTGCCTATGCTGTTGATGGTATTTCAATTGAGGAGCTTGATGTTTTTAAGTCGTGCTTTGATAAAATTTACGCCAATCTTGAAAAAAAATTAAACGATGAAAAATAAATCACTATACCTGTTCATGCTTTGTTTCATTTCGGTAAACAGTTATGCGCAGTTGCAAATTTCAGAAGAATTCAAGACCATTTTAGAAACTTCTATTTCAAGAAATGTGGAGTTAAAAAACAGGCATTTAGATCTTGAAAAATCAAGCTTGTTTGAAAAGGAAATAAGGAGTAATTATCTTCCAAAAATTGAAGCAAATGCTTTGGTAACTCATTTTAATTCAGATAACGATTTCAACACTAAAGGCTCGATTTTTAGAGGAAATATTGTTGCGCGTTCTGTTTTATTCAGTGGGTTACAAATACCCCATGCTATAAAAGCCAACAAATTTAAAATGGAAGGCGACCAATGGATGCTAAAATCTGAAGAAGAAAAAGTTATTTTTGAAGTCTTACAAAGTTTTGATCAATATACTTTACTTCAAGAAACTCAAAGGCTCATAGAGGCCAGTGAAGCACGACTTGCTCTTGAAAACCAAAAACTAAACACAGCTATTGCCAACGGTCTCGCCATACCTAATGACAGAGAAAAACTAGAACTTGCACAGCTAGAGCTTGAACTAAAAAAAATTGAAATTAAAAGCAACATAGATTTACTTACTGATAAAATTGCTTACCTCACTGGCTTAAACACAAAAGAAATTGAAAACACTCAAAACGAATTGGCAGCTATAAACCCATTACAAAACGATTTTGAGAACACAGAAGCCAGACAAGAACTAAAAGCACTTGAAGCTTATAGAAATGCACAAGAACATTTAGTAAAAAAGGAAAGAGGTAGTTATTTGCCAAAGGTTGCGGCTTTCGCCGGAATGAATTATACAAATGTGCACGAGGTTGACATTACCACGCCGGTGCTTCCAATAGTTGATAACCCTTGGTATTTTGGGTTGAACGAAGTAACACTCGGACCAACATTTTATGTGGGTGTGGGGCTTAACTGGCAACTTTTTAGTGGGTTTGAAAGAAAACACAAAATTGAACAAACAAAAGTGGAACTTCTTAAAATTGAAAACAAACTCAACGACACCAAAGAGCAAATAAGTTTGCAACAACAAAGCAAAGAGAATGACTATTTACTGAAGCAACAGCAACTAAAAATTGCTGAACAAAAACACAAAATAGCCCAATCAAATTTTGAAACCAGCACAAAATTGTTTCAACAAGGACTCATAGATATTGTAGAAAGGATTGAGGCCGAGAACCAACTTATAGAAGCCGCTTTTCAAGAAACAAACGCTGCATACAACTTAAAAATCGCCTTATACGAACGCTATATGGCAAACGGAAATTTAGCTTCAATACTATAAAATAAACCAATAAAAAATGAAAAAAATAATCATCATATTAAGTGTTTTCATTGTGGGATGTTCTACCCCCAACGATGAATTAAAACAAGGCAAAGTTGAAAGAGAAAGCATTTCAATAGTAACCAAAGTTCCGGGAAGAATCCTCGATATTTATGTTCAAGAAGGAGACCGCGTGCAGCAAGGCGACACCCTTGCCATTTTAGATTTACCAGAGGTAGATGCAAAACACCTTCAAGCTACTGGTGCTTTGAATGCCGCCAGCGCACAATATGCCATGAGCGTTCAAGGAGCAACCACAGGGCAAGTAAGGCAGCTAGAAGCCAAACAAAACGCCCTTAAAGAACAATATGACTTCGCTAAAAAATCTTTAGAGCGTATGCAGGTTTTACTCAAAGACTCTCTAGTACCTCAACAAACTTTTGATGAAACTTTCTCAAAGTATCAAGGTGCAAAATCACAATACCTTGCGGTTCAAGAAGAACTGAATGAAGCTCGCACCGGAGCAAGAATAGAGCAACAACAAATGGCACTAGGACAAAAAACCCAAGCAAAAGGGCTGCTGAAAGAAGTTACTACCGCCCATAATGAACGCTATATCATTGCCACACAAGACATGTACATACAAAGCATCACGCTCAATGCTGGAGAATTGGCACTGCCAGGCTACACGCTTTTTAGTGGTTTTATTGAAAACAGTGTGTATTTCAGATTTACCATTGCCGAAAGTGAATTGGCACACATTCAAGTTGGGGATGAAATCAACTTAAAAGTGTTTTACAACCATCAAGAATTAAAAGGCACTGTACAAACCATCAAACAGCTTTCAGGCTATGCCGATATTGCAACCGCTTATCCAGATTTTGAATTGCACGAATCGCTTTTTGAAGTTATAATAAAACCTTCAGATGTCTCTGAAACAAAAAACCTCATCAATAAGGCGACAATCACCTTTAAATTATAATCGAAAAATGACATTTTCTAAATTATTAGCAAGAGAATTCAAACTATTTTGGAACAACAAAATATTAAGAATCTTATTTATTGGCGCACCCGTTTTGTATGGCATACTGCTCGGGTTTGTTTACAACAAAGGCAAGGTAACAGACTTGCCCATTATTGTAGTAGATCAGGACCAAAGCCTTTTAAGCCAACAAATGGTTGAAATGTTTACCGAAAACGAAGTGCTAGATGTGCAACGCATTTTGTTTTCGCAAGACAACTTAACGCAATACACCATAGAAGACCAAGCTGCTTGTGTGGTAATCATCCCTAAGGGATTTGAAAAAGAAATTATGGTAAAACGCTATCCTGAGGTAACCACCATTGTAAACACGTCAAATGTGCTCACAGCAAACTATGCTTCATCGGCAATACAACTCACCCTTGGCACATTAAAGGCAGGAATAGAAATAGAAGCACTAAAAAAACAAGGCATACCAGAAGCCATTGCTGTTACTCAATATGAACCCTTTAAAACCACTTTTATAAAAAAACACAACCGCAGCACCAACTATATGTATTTTTTATGGCCAGGTGTTTTGGCTACAGTTTTACAGCAAGTATTGCTGTTGGGTCTTGCACTTTCCTTTTCTTCAGAATTTGAAAAAGGAACATTCAGAGAACTTGCAAAATTATGCCCTTCAACCTTTAAGCTAATCACTGTGAAAGTTTTGCCATATTTAATTATGAGTTTGGGTATTTGGGTGTTGTACCTATTGTTTGGTTTGTATTTTAAAATGCCCCTTTCCGAAAAATTAATTCCGCTGACATTTGTAACTGGGTTTTTGGTAATATCTGTGAGTTTTATTGGTATTTTGTTCAGTATTTTAATTCCCAATCAGCTTAAGGCAACCGAGGTGTTGATGGTAATTGCAACCCCCAGCTTTATTTTAAGTGGCTTCACATGGCCATTAAGCCAAATGCCCGGATGGATTCAAGGAATTGCACAAGTAATCCCGCTAACGCATTACTTACAAGCCATGCGTGTTTTAATTATTGAAAAAGGAAACTTAAGTATGGTTACCGGTCCCATTTGGAACATGGTTCTAATTGGCGTTGTGTGTTTTACTCTTGCTTATGTTGCGCTTCATTTTAAAATTAAAAAAGAAGTAACAACCAATCCTGTTTTATAATAACTAGCTTAAATGCCTTTTGAGCGTGCCCCCAAACTTGTTTCGGGGTCGGGCTATCCGTTACAAGTCCTCACTACGCCTGCCCGACTGCCTTTACTGGCAGTCAGGCAGGCTTCGTTGTGGGCTTTTCACTGCTATCCCTCACGCTCTATTAGTATTAAGATATGAGTATTAAGTATTAAGACAAATATGTCAGCAATTTTAAATACAATTAAAATCGACAAATCTGTATAGTGATAAGCGAGACAAACACTATTTTAAAAAACAAATCCCTCCCTTTTGGGGAAAGTTAGTAGGATGGCTTTTAATCCCTACTCATAAAAATCTGAAGAATGTACCAAAACATCATCATTAACGAAGCAAAAAGCCCTAATGAAGCGCCCACATAGTGGGTTACTTCATATTCATATTTTAGTTTTGAGGTTTGGTAAAGAATGGCTGCGGCAGTAAGCGCAACCATACCAAAAGAAAACCAAAGCCCAAGGCTAAAGCCAAATATAATTCCCGCTACTATGAGTCCCATAGCAATAAAAACACCAATGGTTATGGCAGACCTAAGAAATGAAAAGTCGGTTTTGGTCATAAATACCACAGCGGTGAGTCCTGTGAAAAGTGATAATGTAATTACCGCTGCTTGATTAATTAGGGCTGTACCACCTTCTACAAAGTTAATGGCAATGTGTAAAAGTGGAATGAATATAAGTGCATAAAATACCACATACACCCCAAGACCCAAATATTGTTTGGTTTGGTTGGTGTCGTGAGCAAGTTTGTCTGCTTGACTGGTTGCCAACCAAAACGCTCCCAAAAGCAATAACCACAAATAGCCTTGTGTCATTGAAAGCATAAAATTAACAAGCGCAGGAATTTTTAAGAAGAACGATTCTACAACAATAAACGCCAAAACTGCAAGTGCAACATGCTGGTAGGTTTTTCTGTAAAATGCCGCTCTTTCTAACTGGCTGGCTTGTGCTACTAAAACACGTGGCTGGTAGTGTTGATCAAAATTGTTTTCCATTTGTTCTTTTATTTTGTGGTTAAAAACTTGCTGCAAAAATATAAAAAAAATATTTAGTTTTTAATGCCATTTAGAAGAGTAGCAGGCATTTGTTCTTTAAGGGTTTTGGCATCTACTCCGTCCTTTTTTGTGTGCCAAATATAAAGCGTTCTTAGGGTTGAAAGCATTGAAAAAAGCATAATCTCAGGATCTCTGTTTGCGATTTCGCCTTGAGCGATTCCTTCTTTTAAAATTGCCCGAAAATTTTCTTCATAATCGGCACGCATTTGTACAAAATAAGGAAGTTTTTCCTCCAGATGCATCCAGTCGTTGTTGAGACAGGCCATCGCATCAGGACTTTTGACGGTGAGATCGATATGGAGCAAGATGATTTTTTTAAGTTTGTCTAGGTTAGAAACTGGCTCCTTTTTGATGTGTTCCATTCCCTGAGTGAAGGCTTCAGCGATATCGATTATAATGGTTGATAGAATTTCTTGTTTGGAATTGATGTGATTGTACAGACTCGCTGCTTTGATGTTTAACACATCGGCGAGGTCGCGCATGGTTACAGCGCTGTATCCCCGCTTTTTAAACAGCTTTGCAGCTGTATTTATGATTTCCTTCTTTCGTCTGTTTTGCATGCGGACGAAAATATGGAATTTTTAAGAGAATAGGCTATTATCAAATGATATTGTGTCGTTTTGCTTTTTGAACAGCTTCCAGTTTGCTGTGTACCTGAAGTTTTTTGTAGATGTTTTCAATGTGTTTTCTCACAGTGCTGGGTGACAAAAAAAGATTGTCTGCAATGGCTGTATATGACAAGCCTTTACTGAGCTGCTCGAGCACATCAACTTCGCGACTACTGAGAGAAATATCTTCTTTGTCGCGCGGGTTATCAATGTCTATAGGGTTTCTGAGCAGTTTGAGTGTTTTTAGGGCAATAGAAGGATTCATAGCGGCACCGCCGTTGAGGGTTTCCTTGATTCCGTTATAGAGGGTTTCGGGGTTGACTTCTTTGAGCAAATAGCCGTCTGCACCGGCTTTTATGGCGTTGAAGATGTTTTCGTCGTTGTCAAATACTGTAAGCATTATAATTTTTATGTGGGGGTATTTTTGCTTGACGATTTGTGTGGTTTCTATTCCGTTTAAAACCGGCATTTCAATATCCATTAAAATAGCATCAAGATTGTGATTGTCCTCCAGTTTTGTAAGCAATTCAGAGCCGTTCATGGAGGTGTGTTTTATCGTTATGTCTTGAAAGAACGAAAGCTTTTCCTTGATACTGTGAATCAAAAAAGTATTATCGTCAACGATGGCTATTTTTACTGACATGGGCTTCAGGTTTTGGTAATCTAAAATTACATCTATATTTTATGAATCATTATACGTCAATTGCCTTATTTAAGACGCTTGCCTTTGAGTTTTGAAATTGTCCTTTTTAACTATAAGTTTAATACTTGTGCCTTTCCCGGGTGTGCTATCAATTTTAATTGTACTATTGATTTCTTTGGCTCGTTTTCTTAGATTGTTTAGGCCGTTGCCCATTTGTGCACTGTTGATATCAAAACCGTTTCCATCATCTTCAATGGTTATGTTTATGTCCTCGTTTGTTTCTTGTATTTTAACGGAAATGTTTTTTGCCTCGGCATATTTTAATGCGTTGTGCACCGATTCCTGAATCACCCTATAAATATTCATTCCTTCAACTGATGAAAACAATTGCTTGTTGCTTAACTCTTCTGAAATTTCAAAGCTAAAGTTTGTTTTTTCAGTAGTTTCCCGGGCTTTGTCTATAAAGTTTGTGATGCGGGCATTGAGGTCTTCAAAACTGATTTCGGGTTTGTTCATGGCCCAGATGGTGTCCCGGAGTTCAAATATGGTGTTTGAGGTAAAGTTACTGATGCTTTGCAGCTTTTCACCAAGCTTGTCGTTTTGGAGCTTAAAGCCGTATTTGATATTGTCCAAAGTTGAAATGATAAAAGTGAGTTGGGCCCCAATGTTATCGTGTAAATCGCGGGAAATTCTAAGGCGTTGTTCTTGTAACTGATTTTGAGTGGCTATCTGGTTAAGGGCTTCTTTGAGTTGGGCCTCTTTTTGTAATTGCCGGTTTTTGAGTTTTTGCTGGTTGAAGAGTAAATATCCCAAAACTGCAAGAATAAATGCCAATGATAATGTTCCATAAATGGTGGCGTTTTTTTGTCTTATTTTAAGTTCTTTTTCGGCGATAACTGCTCGTGACTCCAGCAGATCTTTTTCTTTTTTTTCGGTTTGATATTTTGCTTCGACCTCAGCTAATATTTCGCTGTTTTCCCTGTTGAGGATAGCGTCTTTAACTTCTATGTATTTATACAGGTATTCATTGGCTAGTTTAAAGTCATTTTGTTGTTCGTAAAGCGCTGAAAATGCGCCATAGATTTGTTGTTTGACTTTCAGCAAATCGTGTTCTTCAGCGATTTGTAAACCGCTTTCAAAATAGGCTTTGGCTTCATGAAATCTATTGTTTTTTCTAAGGAGTTCGCCGTAATTAAAATAAGCAAGTGCTATTCCGTTTGTGTCGCCTATTTCTTCCCTAATTTCCAGTGACTGATTGTGATATGCTTCCGACTTTGAAAAATCGCCCAGATTGTAATAAGCCACGGCAATGTTGTGGAGGTTTGTGGCCATTTCGCGTTTGTCATTGTGAGCTTCATTTAATTGAAACGCCTTTTGGTATTGCTCAATGGCTTTGGGGTAGTTTTTCAGGTAATCATAAATAGCTCCCAGATTGTTGACGGCTTGCTTAATTGCAGTGGGGTCGCCTATTTTCTCTTCCATTGCAAGGGCTTTCTCAAAATATTCTGTGGCCCGGTTGAAGTTTTGCTGATAGAAATAGATTACCCCTATATTGTTGTAAGACTGGGAGATTCCTTTTTGGTTTCCCAATTGCTCTTCCGCTTTAAGCGCGTCGAACATTAAGGGAAGAGCAAGGTCATATTTTCCTTGCCGAATGTGTACCATCCCGGTATTGTTGTACAACATGGCAAATCCTTTGATGCTGTTTATTTCTTTGGCAATCTTCAGGGCTTTATCATAAGTATTGAGTGCATTTTCATAGTCAGTTTTGTTTTCGTAATAGTTCCCCAGCACATTCAGGTTCATCATTTCGCCTTTTTTATAGCCAAGTTTTTGTGCCAGGGAAATTCCACTTTGGGTGAAATATGGAACAGTGTCAATATCAGTTAAAATAAAATGCTTTGAAACATCGTGATAGAGATTGACTTTGAGTGTGTCTTCCTTGGCACGGTTGAGCTCTACCAAAAGACTGTCGATGTTTTTGGATTGCTCCTGGGCGATTATAAATCCCGTGAACAGGATAAATGCCAGAACTGAAAATATAAACTTTTTCATTTTAAGACGCTGCTTTGGTTTCAACCGCAAGGTTTGCCGGAAGAACAACCTTTATGATTGTACCTTTTTCTGTTTCTGTTTTTATGGTTAATTTACCTTTCAGGTCACCGGCTCTTTTTTTCATATTGTTCAGGCCGTTTCCTAATTCGGTGTTGTTTTGGTCAAATCCTTTTCCGTCATCTTTGATTGAAATAATTATATTTTCATCTTTAAGGCCCAAGCTGACCTCAATATTTTTAGCTTCGGCATACTTTAAAGCATTATGGACAGCTTCCTGAATGATGCGATACATATTCATTCCCTGAATGGATGAAAATGCTTGCTCGTCTGAAAGTTGTTTATCTACAATAAATTCAAAATTTACATTGGCTGCAATTTCCCTGGCCTTATCTATAAAATTGATGATTCTTAACTTTAAATCCTCAATAGTGATTTCAGGTTTGTTCATTGCCCAGATTGTATCCCGCAATTCAAAAATCGTATTTGAAGTAAATGAAGATATGTGGTCAAGTTTATTGCTCATCTGTCCATTTTCTGACTTTATACCATACTTTAAATTTTCTATGGATGAGATAATAAATGTAAGTTGTGCACCAATGTTATCGTGCAAGTCTCTGGAGATTCTCAAACGCTGTTCCTGCAATTCATTTTGAATGGCAATTTGGTTAAGTGCCTCCCTCAATTCTGCTTCTTTAAGCAGTTGATTGTTTTTTAATTTTTGCTGGTTGTAAAGTAGATATCCTAAAACAATTAAAACCAAAGCCAAGGCGGTGATGCCATAAATAAGCATGTTTTTTCTTCCGATTTTAAGTTCGTTTTCTGCGAGCGCTGCTCGTGTTTCGGCCAATTGAATTTCTTTTTCCTGTGTTTGAAATTGCACCTCATAATTGGCAAGAGCCTCTGCATTGTTTTTTGTAAAAATACTGTCGTTGATGGCGATGTAACCGGCTAACAGTTCACTACCCTTATTGATGTCGCCAATCATATAATGGCTCTCTGCGGCATTCTTATAAAGCGTGGCAGCAAAATTTTTAAGCGAAGGGTCTTTTTCAAGGATGTCAAATCCTTTTTGAGCATAATTTAATGCCTCATGCGGCTGATTGATGGTTTTGAAAGCCGCCACAAGATTGCTGTATGAACTTAAATCTGATTTTGGATTTCCGCCAACAGTTGCCGGTCTGTCCAGTGATTTTTTATAGAGTTCAATTGCTTTTGGATAGTCCTCCAATTCAAAGTACACATTGGCCAGATTGTCATGAATAGCATGATAAAGTCTTAGATTATTTGCGCTTTTTGCATAGGCTATCCCCCGGTTATAATGATAAATGGAGTTTTGGTAATCATTCAGGTTTTTATAGCATACTCCCAGATTAGCATTTGAGATAGCCAGGGCTGATTCAAGATTGAGCTTTTCCCTAATGGTCAAGGCTTGTTTGTGATTGTCAATGGCCTTTTCATATTGTCTCAATTCTTGATAAATAAGGCCAATATTACTAAGGTATGTGGCTTTGTTTTCTTCATTTTCCGGGGTGTGACGGGTATTTGAATCCAGTGCCTTGTAAAAGTGGTCTAAGGCCTCTTGGAAAGAGCCACTACTCCAATATATCAACCCCAAGTTATTAAGGGTCATTTGCTCAATAGTGACAAAATTGTATTTCCGGCTTAGATTGATTGATTTTTCATAATAAATTTTCGCAGAATCTTTTACGCCTTTAGCATTGTAAAAATTGCCTTTTGTATTTGTTAACTCATTATAACTAAACCATAACTCTTTCTCATTGGCCTCATCCAAGCCGGAATCTATCATTTCAATGGCTTTCTGGATGTCATTAAAAATATAATAGAAAGCTACCTGATTGACCAGCCTGAGTTTAATTGAGTCGTTGGTTGTGGTTTTTATTACATTTTCCAAACTATCAATATGTCTTGCTTGCTGAGCATAACTAAAGCCCACAAAAAGAAACGAAAAGCTTATTAAAATACAATTAAGTTTCATCTTAGGGTTGCGGTTATCTGAAAGTTAGTGAGTTATAAATGTAATAAAAAAGTAACAGACAGGACAAATACATTTAAAATAAGTTGAAGTTAATTCAAGGTTGAATTTTTGATTTTAGAAATAGTTGCAATCCTAAAGAGTGATATTTTATCAATTCTACTTCTTCAAACAATGCCTTCTGTTTTTCTTCAAACTCTGAAGCAGATAGCCTAAACTTATTCATTTGTATTTGGTATTGATCAAGTTGTTTTTTTAATTGGTTTACTTGAGTCTGATATACAGCTTTCTGCTTTTGGGTTGAAGAAATCACTAAAAAAATTGAAATTAAAGCCATCAAAACAACCATCAAAACACCATAAAACAAAACCAGATCAATATCACTCTGGTTTTTGATAATGTTCAAAAACAACAAGTTGAGTTTATTACTTAATTGAATAATAGCATTCATCTTTTGAAAAGCTTTTACCGGTATTGAAAGTTGAGAAATTTTTATACTAAGATAAATTGTTTAATAAGGTTTTATCATAGGGCAATTGACGTATAATTAATATTTTTTTACTACAGGTCAATTGAAAATCTCCAAATGTAAAGTCATCTGATAAGCTCTTGTGTAAACAGATTATGTTTGTCCGGTAATTTAAAACACATACAAAATGAAAACAATTTTATTCATGTCTGTTATGGTATTTTTTTCATCAAATACACTTTTTGCAAAAAACAACAATAATCAAACAACCGAAAAAAGTGAAGAAAAACTTGAAGAAAACAAAGAAGTACATCGGGTTTATTACTGGGAAGTAAAAACAATTTATGGAAATGCAAAAGGAATATCGCATTCCGAAAGTGATGCAAGAAAAATGATTACTTTATTTTCTAAAGAGGATTATTTGGTTTTTATGATGATTACCAGTTCTCCAAAAAATTAAAAAACCCCGGGCAATCCCGGGGTTTGTTTGTGCCCTAAAATCATCCCCATAATTTTAGGTGCATCACTAACATTATCTTCTGGCGTTGCTAAATGCTGTTGCTAATTCATCAGCATATCGTTCCAAAGCCATTTTGACGTTTTTAAAATACTCTTCTTTAGTGGTTTCCACTACAAAAGGTGTGATGTCGTGACTTTGTCCAATTGAAATTCGGGGTACCAGCCAGCTTCTTCTTTTGATTTTTTCTTCATCCTGAGAAACTGTGGCATTGAATTCTTTTGGTGCCTTAACATCAGTCATGTTATATACTTCATCAAACTGCCTGTTTGAAGGAAAAAGAAACACTTGATTACCTCCAGAGTGTCTTCCGGTAACTTTTACCCTTGGACTGACATCATATTTAACCTCACTTTTTTGCCAGGTAACTGTTGAAAATGTGCGCTCAGAAACACCACTTTTCACATCTCCATCCAGGTAAATATCTGCAAAATCAACAACGATATTTAGTGCGGCTATAGTGCTCACTTTTAAATCTTTACCATAATTGCTCAATCTCACGGTTCCCCTTACAGCCGGTGCATTGTAATAGTGGTTCATCGGGTTGTATCTAATGGCTCTAGGGCCATTGTTTGCGGTAACAATTTTCCAGGCATTACCGCGTCTGGTCATCTCTTCAGTTAATTTTTCGTCCTCTTTTTCTCCGCCCAATTGTGTATAAAGTGTGGAATTTGCAAAACTTTGCCACGGTGTGGATTTTATACCTTTTTCATCCAGCTTTTTGTTGAGATACACATAAAAGTCATCTACAACTTTTTGGTACTCGGCATCGGTGGGCTCACCGTCTGAAAATACCAGATATGCAGTTAGTTCAGCTGACATTGAAGCCCCATGGGTTTTTGCAGCGCCAAAGATTCCTCTTTCATTTTTGAAAATACCTCTTTTAGTCGTATTTTGAAAAAGTACAGTTGCCTGTATTACAGAAATGTCATTCATTCGTTTCATCAAGTTAATACCATTGATGTTTCGGTCTCCACCACGTCTGAATTCAACTGCTTCCTGTGAAAATCCTGTTAGGCCAAGAAAAAATGCCAGAAACGTCGATAATAAGACCTGAGTTCTAAGATTTCCCATAATAAAGGTTGTTTGTTTGTTTATCAAGTTTGTTTTCATAATCACCTGTTTTTTGGATTAGTCATAATCAAATTTCCTAAAAAATTAAATTGAATTCAGTAGGGTAATTGCCTTAAAAAAAGCCGAAGTTTCTTAAAAAAGTTCCCTTCGGCTTTGAAAAAACAACAACTTGTTTTTAGAAATTCATATTGAAAGAGCCTTCAGAAATTGCTTTTGTGGAATTATCCCCATTTACATTTTTACCGGTAAAACTGAAGGTACCAACAACCTTAGATGAAGATAGTTCATTAATTTTTACTTCACCGGCAACAGTATCGTCAAAAGGTGCCTGCCAGGTTTGAGTGTCTGCCGGATTTGAAACATTCACTTCCAAATAGCTTGCACTGATGGATATGTTTGCTCCACCACCTATATTATAAGTACCTGTACCTGTGAGCCCATTCATCACAAGGACTATTGCCTTACCGGAATTATCATTACCCTGAACAGTAACTATAGTTGAACCTCCGGCATTAGTTTGAGTAGCCATACTCAATTGAGGGTTTGAAGAAAAGTTTGAACCGTCAACTTTTGCCTTTACAGTTCCGGCAGCCGCATTTCCGCCATCACCTCCATCATCATCTTTGTTACAAGATGTCATTGTAAATACTAGTGCTAAAGCGATCAGCACTGTGTACATTGTGTTTTTCATTGTTTTCATAATTAATTGGTTTTAAGTTATTGTTTGTATTTAGATTATTTGAATTGTCCTAAGAATTGAAATTCCAATGTCCCCACATTGATTTCGTTAAAATCACCATTTACATCATCTGATGCGCCAAAGAGTACATTGAACACACAGTTATCCCTAAAATTGGCTTCTGTAGTGCCTTCTGCAAAAAGGATGGGGTTTGAAATGGTTACACATTGAGAGCCATACACCACCACAAGTTTATTGTCTGAAGTCAATTCAAACTCTGCAGTATCCCCATCAGAAAAAGGGCCGCCGGCATTGATTTCAGTATAGGTTAATGTGTAAGTGCCTACAATACCTGCGGGAGTCGTTGCAGGAAATTCACCTGATGCAACCGGCAAAGCGCAGGTCGTTCCACATGAAGTATTGTTTTCGCCGTCGTCATCACTACTACAAGAAGTAAAAAATAAGGTACATAATATTGTACAAGTAAAAATTAGCTTTTTCATCTTATTGTTTTTAAAGTTGAAGCAAAGATGAAAAATGGAGAGGTTGTGTTCAATAAGGCAGTTGCCCTATATTCACAAAATTTTAAGAAATTTTATTCAAATACAGCCACAAGAATGGATTTTGAACTGGGAAGTGATGGGATTGTCATTGACCTGTTTTGGTAATTTAGTTCAATGGGTTTATCGATTTTCAACCATACATCTGCTCCGCTCATAAAGGGCATCACCCCAAACAACTGTATGGGGTTTTTGGAAGAAACCCGGTCTGTTTTGTCATCATAAACAAAATGGGCGATGGCGGTTTTTTGAGCGGAAGCCAGTTCAGGAGTGGTCAATTCCACATTGTTTACTGAAAGAAAATCCCTGCCACTTATAGTAGCCCTGTTTGCACTAAATATAACCAGTACAGATTCTTCATCATTAGCAGGCAATCCTGAAAACAACATCGCAGCCATACCGCTCGTGGGTAATGTTCTCAAATAAACCAAATGGTTTGAAGCCCTAAAAGGTTCTCTGAAATAATGGATAGCTCTTCCGCTTTCAGGAGTGATAACAAACTCCAAATAACTTGTTGAGTCCACCTTAACGGGAAGCCAATTACCGTTCATTGATAGTGTTCTGGTTGCTAAAGCTTCTGTTTGAAGCCTTTCTCCGTTTTTCGGATTGAACGGATAAATCGTAAGGGTTGCATTTTTAGGAACGCTGTTTTCACCCATCTCCAATACTTTTCCGCTAATGGTTACTTTGTTTTCAGAGTTTTGTTTAAGAACCGGCTTTGGGTTTTCACCGTGAAAGAAACGGTACATTTCGGCGAAAGCCATAGAATCTGTAGCAATTTCATAGTGATCCAAACCCTGAAGTTTGACATTTGTAACGCCTTCAATTTCTGAACCTTTCACAATCAAATCTGCTTCAGAATATAAATTTAAAGTGGGCACCTGAGAAATTTGTTGCAAATTACCACTTCCCACGTGTACATATTTGTTGACTTTCTTTGCGATAGAATCGTTCAAAATGAAATTGGAAACCAATCCGCCGCCTGCTGAATGCCCCACGAGATTTACTTTATCCTTCCCCGTTTCTTTCAAAAGATGGTTGATGATACTGTCCAGCTTTTTTATGGCAACACTTCTTTGAGGACTTAACGTATTCCAATCGAGCACATCCAGGTAATTTTCAGAATAGCCTTGATTTTTAAACTGTTGAACCGGCTTCACCCAGGTATCACCGCTTCCCAGCATACCGTGAACAAAAATAATGGGGTATGTATCTTTTGCTTGTGAAAATCCCTGAAAAGAGATAAAAGGCACTAAAAATAACGCAAGAAGATAGATTTTTTTCATACCCGAAAATAATAAAATACAATCACATTATTTATGTTTTTTGTGTCAAATATTATTTGATATTTGCGGAAAATTTAATTATTCTCTCAACCTATGAAAAAGTTACTAATTGCCTGCCTGATATTTAGTTGCTTTAATATATACTCTCAACAAGAAGAGGAACCCATAGAGTTCAATAAAAATGAAATTAAACTCAATATGCTTTATTTCTTATTAGGCGCAGTAGAAGTTTCCTATGAAAGAAATTTAAATGAATATTCTTCAATAGGCACCTCTGTTCTCATCAACACCAATGACAGCGAATTTTGGGATTTAAATTATGCGATAACACCATATTACAGATTATTTTTCGGAAAAAAACCTGCTCAGGGTTTCTTTTTTGAGGGATTTGGAATGCTGAATTCCTATAAAGAATATGAGTATTGGTCTTATTATAATCCCGAAATTGACTACTATTTTTATGAAGAATCAAGCCGTAATACCACCTCTTTTGCCATAGGTGTTGCTGTGGGTGGAAAGTTTGTTCTTCGTGAAAGATTTGTCACTGAAATCTCAGGTGGTATTGGTAGAAATTTTATCAACAACAGTGAATATAACGATTATACGATAGTGCCCCGATTTTCAATCAATTTGGGCTACCGGTTTTAAGGTTTAAAACTGAATATGACCCAATTTCTTTTGTAGTTGTTCCATTTGATTTTTAAGCTTTTTTAGAAACTTGAGGTGACTTTGACTATCCGGGCTGAAAGATTTATGCGCCAACCCTCTTTGAATGCTGTCAACTTCTTTCATTGTTGCAAATGTCTCCTCAGTAAAATAAGTTTCTGAAAATCGTTCCCATATAATATCAATCGCCAGTTGATTGGGGTGAATCAAATCTTCTGCATAAAAACGGTAGTCGCGCAGTTCGTCCATTAGGATTTCATAGGAGGGGAAGTAAGCCCCCCAACCCCCCGAAGGGGGGCTTTCTTTTAGCAATAAACTATTCAAGCCAGCAACTAAATGTGCTTTGCTTCTTTGGTTTTCTACAAAGCCGTCTTTGAGGTGCCTTACCGGCGAAATGGTGAAAATAAAAGTGATGTTTGGGTTAGCTTCCTTTATTTTTTGGACAATTCGTTGCAGGCTTTCTTCAATTTCCATTACCGAAAGCAATTGCTTTTCAAATTCGTTTTGAGGTACTTTATGACAATTGGCCACCACTTCAGTTGAGGTTTTGTGTTTATACACCCAGGCTGTTCCGAGCGTGATGATGCAATGTGTTGATTCCATCAAGGCATGTCTTGTTGTCTGTAATGCCTCATTTAGGTTTTGTAACAATACTTCTTTATCTGGATGACTCAATTGGGAATGTACATCAAAACAATGCCAGCGTTCATTGAGAAAGAAGATGTCATTTTCAGTGAATTTTTTTTCGCTTAAAGCGAAATGAATCACTTTTTCAATCGCCAGGGGATGAAATAAAATCCCGAATGGATTGGTGGTGCTTTGAAATTTATAATACTGAAACTTTGCCCCCATATTTTCAGCAAAACAAGAACCGAAAGCCATGATTTTTGAATGGTAATCGATGGGATGCTTGCTTTTTGGAATTTTTATTTTTGTGGTTAGTTTCATGGTTTTCTCGCAAAGGCGCAAAGGCGCAGAGATGTGGTTTTAACCCTCTCAGGGTTTAAAACCCTGAGAGGGTTAGTATTAGCTTATATAGGCTTTTGCTTTTTCAAGTGCTTCTGCAATTCCTGCAGGGTTTTTCCCCCCGGCGGTTGCAAAAAATGGTTGACCGCCACCGCCGCCCTGGATATACTTCCCGAGTTCGCGAACAATTTGCCCGGCATTTAATCCTTTTTCTGTGACGAGTTCTTTGGAAATGTAGCAGGTGAGCATAGGCTTGTCATCCTGAGCGGTTGCAAGTAGTAAAAATAAATTAGAACCTAAATTGCCCAATTCATAAGCCAAATCTTTGGCGCCATTGGCATCGAGATCCACTTGCTTTGCCAGAAACCGAACTCCGTTAATTTCCTGAAGCTCTTTTTGCAATTCGCTTTTTAGTCCTTTGGCTTTTTCTTTAAGCAGTTGCTCGAGTTGTTTTTTGAGTTCGTTATTTTCTTCCTGAAGGCCTTTCAAAGCTTTTAAAGTATCCTGCGGATTCTTAAGCGTTTCTTTGATTATGGAGAGGTTAGATTCCTGCTCCTTGAAATAAGCTTTTACGGCATCACCGGTAATTGCTTCAATACGACGAATTCCGGAAGCAATTGCCCCTTCACTTGTGATTTTAAAGTGCCAGATATGGGCTGTATTATTTACGTGAATTCCGCCACACAATTCCATGCTCTCACCAAATTTGATGGCACGCACGGTGTCGCCATATTTTTCGCCAAAGAGCGCAATCGCTCCTTCTTCTATAGCTTGATTATAAGTAATGTTTCTTTTTTCATCAAGTGGCAATTGCTCCTCAATGCGGGCATTGACAAAGTTTTCAACCTGTTGTATTTCTTCAGAAGTCAATTTAGAAAAGTGAGAAAAATCAAACCTGAGATAATCAGGACTAACTAAAGACCCTTTTTGTTCCACGTGAGTACCTAAAATTTCGCGTAATGCCTGATGCAACAAATGGGTTGCCGTATGGTTTTTTGAAGTTTTGGTTCTTAATGCCGTGTTGACAGAAGCTTTAAAAGTAGCGTTTACATCTGAAGGCAACTTTTTTGTAAAATGTAAAATGAGGTTGTTTTCCTTTTTGGTATCAAGGATGTCAATTGTTTCGACTTTTGCTCCTTCTCCTTTGGAGAGGGCCGGGGTGAGGATTCCTTTATCTCCCACTTGGCCACCGCCTTCGGGATAAAAAGGGGTGCTGTCAAGAACGATTTGATATAATTTTCCGTCTTTTTTGGAATCTACTTTTCTGTAACGTATGATTTTTACTTCGTTTTCGGTTTGGTCATAGCCCACAAAAGGTTCTTTAATGGATTCTGAAACAATTGTCCAGTCATCAGTTGCAACTTCTGAGGCGGCTCTGGAGCGGTCTTTTTGTTTTTGCAATTCGCTGTTGAATTCAGCTTCGTCCAGGGAATAACCCCTTTCGCTTAAAATCAAAGCGGTTAAATCGATAGGGAAACCAAAAGTATCATACAGTTCAAATGCTTTCTTTCCTGAAATTGTTTTGGTTTTCGCCTCAGCGATAAGATTTTCCAGCAACTGTAAACCTTGATCGAGGGTACGCAAAAAAGAATTTTCTTCCTCCTGAATCACTTGTGCTATCAATTGTTTTTGAGATTTAAGCTCAGGGAAAGCGGCTGCCATTTGCTCACTTAAAGTATCAACCAGTTTATAAATAAAAGATTCTTTGGTGTTGAGGAATGTAAAACCATAGCGAATGGCGCGTCTTAAAATTCGCCTGATGACATAGCCTGCACCGGTATTACTTGGTAGTTGCCCGTCTGCAATGGAGAATGAGACTGCTCTAACGTGGTCTGCAATCACACGAATGGCAATGTCTGTTTCATTATTTTTAGCGTAAGTAGCGCCGGTTATGTTTTCAATTTTTTTGATAAGCGGGGTAAAAACATCGGTGTCATAGTTGCTTTGGGTGCCTTGCAGCACCATACAGAGGCGTTCAAAACCCATTCCGGTATCGACGTGTTGAGCGGGTAGTTTTTCCAGTGAGCCGTCTGCCTTTCTGTTGAATTGCATAAACACGAGGTTCCAGATTTCAACTACCTGTGGATGGTCATTATTGACAAGGTCTTTACCGGGTACTTTTGCTTTTTCTTCAGCAGAGCGTATATCGACGTGAATTTCAGAACAGGGTCCGCAGGGTCCCTGATCACCCATTTCCCAAAAGTTATCTTTTTTGTTTCCGTTAAGGATGCGCTCTTCGGGCACAAATTGTTTCCAGTAATTATATGCTTCAGTATCTCTTGCCAGTCCTTCTTTTTCATCGCCTTCAAAAATGGTTACATAGAGTATGCTTTTATCAATTTTATAGACTTCGGTGAGCAGTTCCCACGCCCATTCAATGGCTTCCTTTTTAAAATAATCACCAAAACTCCAGTTCCCCAGCATTTCAAACATAGTGTGGTGGTAGGTATCTTTACCTACTTCTTCCAGGTCGTTGTGTTTTCCGGAAACACGCAGGCATTTCTGGGAATCGGCAACACGGGGGCTTTTTGGTTTTGAATTCCCTAAAAAATATTCCTTAAACTGATTCATTCCGGCATTTGTGAACATCAAAGTGGGGTCATCCTTAATAACCATTGGAGCAGAGGGTACAATGGTATGTTCTTTGGATTTAAAGAATTCTAAGAATTGGTTTCTGATGTCTTGTGAGTTCATAAATGCTAAAGGAGTATTAAAATCAAGCTGGTGTAAAACTATTTTTTATATTTGCTCGTTAGGTATTGCGATAAATGAGCAATTTCTAAATATTTTGATGCAAAAATAGCACATTTTAACTTATGTCAAAGGTTAAATATTATTACGACAGCGAGACACTTTCCTATAGAAAAATTGTGGTGAAAAAGGGCAAACGCATTGGCGTTATTTCACTTTACATACTTGGAATGTTTCTTGGCGGATTCTTGTTGCTATTGGTTTATTTAAGTTTTCCTACACTTGAAACCCCTCGTGAAAAAGTCCTCAACCGTGAACTTGCCAATATGCAGTTGCAATTTGAACTTCTCAACAGAAAAATGACTGAAATTGAAGATGTTTTGGCTGATGTAGCTCACAGGGACGATCAAATTTACCGCATTTACTTTGAAGCAGACCCCATTCCTGAGGAACAGCGCAGAGCGGGGTTTGGTGGAGTAAACCGATACCGAGACCTTGAAGGATTTGACAATTCAAGACTGATTATTTCCACCAGCCGAAGAATGGACATTCTCACAAAACAATTGGTAGTCCAATCGAGATCCTTGGATGAAATAACAGTTTTGGCAAGTGAAAAAGAAAAACTTCTGGCTGCTATTCCTGCCATTCAACCTGTAGCCAATGAAGACCTTTCACGAATGGCCTCCGGTTATGGCTGGAGAACAGATCCGTTTACCAAGGTGAGAAAATTTCATCACGGAATGGATTTTACGGCTCCTACAGGAACCCCTATTTACGCCACAGGAAACGGAAGGGTTGTGAGAGCAGACAACACCGCCACGGGATATGGTAACCATATCGTTATAGACCACGGCTTTGGCTATGAAACCCTTTATGCACATCTTCACAGGTACAATGTGCGTGTGGGTCAACAGGTAAAAAGGGGTGACGTTATAGGTTTTGTTGGAAGTACGGGAAGATCACAAGCGCCCCACTTACATTATGAAGTGATTAAGGATGGTGAACGCATCAACCCAATCAACTTCTACTATGGAAACCTTACAGCTGAAGAGTTTGAAATACTGTTGAGAAAATCACAACAAGAAAACCAATCCCTGGATTAATTTTTTGTGGAATATTATACCTATTTTTGATAACTCTGCTCAAGCAAGTGGATTTATGAAAGCAAACCTACCTGAAAAACGCTATTACAACATTGGCGAAGTAGCTAAAGCATTTGGCGTAAACACCTCTTTAATCCGCTTTTGGGAAAAAGAGTTTGACGAGTTAAAACCAAAGAAAAACGCCAAGGGAAACAGAAAATTCACTCCGGAGGATGTAAAAAATTTAGAGCTTATCTTCTATCTTGTTAAAGAGCGTGGCTTTACACTAGAAGGTGCAAAAACCCACTTAAAAGAAAACAAGAAAAAAACATTTGACAACTTTGAACTCATTCAAAAATTAGAATTTATTAAGAATGAATTAATAAAAATTAAAGAAACCCTTTAGCCTTAAATCATTATATTGTGATTCAGTTTTTAACCTGAGTATAACCAAATATAATGATTATGAAATCTCAAAAATTTATTACCACAGGCCTTTCACTTTTATGTTTAACCTTCTTATTTGTTTCATGTCAGCAAACAGTTGACAGACAAGAAGAAAAGAAAGAAACAATTATAGTGGATGGTGTTGAAATTGAATTAGACGCTGAAGAAATTGAAAAAATTTTAATTCTTCAAAAACAGGAAAAAGTACAAACCAGAGAAGAACAGCAAGCTTTAACTCCCGATGGAATTTTGACTTCACTAAAAGAAGGTAATCAAAGATTTTTAAACAACAATTTAACAGCCAGAAATCACTCAGCCCAAGCTAGAAATAGTGCTTTGGGTCAATACCCAAAAGCGGTTATCTTATCATGTCTGGACAGTAGAATTCCTGTAGAGGATGTTTTTGACAAAGGAATTGGAGATTTATTTGTTGCCCGAGTGGCGGGTAATTTTGTCAATGCCGATATCCTTGGAAGTATGGAGTTTGGAACAAAGGTAGCCGGCGCAAAATTAATTGTCGTAATGGGACATCCCACTTGTGGTGCCGTTCAAGCATCCATCGACAAGGTTGAGCTTGGAAATATTGGCTCGATAGTCACAGCAATTAGACCAGCTGTGGAAATGTCTAATGACTTTAGTGGTGAAAAATCTTCAGGAAACAAAGATTATGTTACCCATGTGAGTAAAAACAATGTAAGGAACACCATAGAAACCATCAGAAAAAACAGCCCGCTTTTAAGAGAAATGGAAGAAAACAATGAGATTAAGATTGTTGGGGCTTTTTATCAGATGGAAACAGGTAGAGTAGAGTTTTTGTAGACACTCTCAAATTCATTGGGCTAAAAACGAAACATTCCACCCGAATTTATCTCACCCTTTTGGCCCAGTGAATTAAATTTCCATGTAAAGCTCAACATGAAGTACTGTTGCAAAACCTTACTTTGGACATCCTGAATATAATTTTGGCTTACAGACCTGCGGGCATTGGTATTCTGGTTTAACAAATCATACACCTTAAGTGTCAAAATGCCCTGGTCTTTCAGAATAGTGTATGCCAATGTTGAGTTCCAAAACCAGGCACTTCGTTGGAAATTATCAGCTATATTGGGGTTGTAAATAAAATTGATGTCATTTCTCCACTCCAGCATTTTAGGTAAAATTGTAGCAGTTTCTATCCCAATTCTATGTGTAAAAAAACTCTCATCCCTGAAAGCATCTATATCATAGGAATTTATAGTATAGCCTAAACTGTAACCGGGCCTGAACTCAAGCACATCTTTCCAGGTATAAGTAAATCCAAAACTTGGCGAAATTGTCATGAATTTTGAACTGAATTTCTCCTCATTGTTAAAACTCACCACTCTGTTAATAGATACATAACCCCCAATAGATGGCTTTAAACTGTGTATGGAATCCAATTTGAAGTTTTTGTTAAAATTTCCACCTACATAACCGTTATAATTTCCGTTGACGTTTGTATATGTTGTGGTTCTGATTAAATTTTCATCAAAAGTTATTACCGGAGTCACCTGATTATTGACTGCCCTGATATTTGCATAAAAGTTAAACCCTGTTCCTGTTTGAAAATCAAAGGCGTTGTAACCAACATAGGCCATGTGGGTACTTGACGGATCAAGATTGGGATTTCCAACAATAGTGTTTAGCGGGTCTGTAACATCTTCAAATGGCTGAAGCTGTTCCAATGTGGGCGGAGTATTGTTAAAGAAATAGTTTAAATATAAAGATTTTTGAGGTGAGATTCTGTAATTAAAAAATGAACTGTATTCAAACACTTCAAAAGTTTCTTTGGCACTTAAATCGGGCCTTAACCGGTCATTGCTTTCCAAAATCCTTGTAACATATCCGGCACTAAACATAAGTGTGTAATTGTCCTTACGAAGTGTTAAACCCAACCCGGGAGTACTCCTTATATTGATAAATTTAAAATCTGTACTTAGTTGCTCATTGAAGACATCAAACTCCTGGGTATCTGCATTAAATTCCAATGTATTTCTGATACTGTTTCTGGTATCAGCGCGGTAACTGTAATTGAAGTCTAAAAAAAGTTGCTTTGAAATTAGAGGCAGGCTGTATTTAAAGGTTCCAAAGTAACTTTTTAAAGCTTGCTCTCTTTCAGTTTGTTGATTCCTGATTTCATCGGGTTGATTTTCGTTAAAAAAAATCGTTTCAGAATTTAAAAAATCTTCTCCGGTTTGATTATTATTTTCATAAGTGAAACTGAGGCGCATTGACGAACCTCTATTTCCAAATCGTCTGGTCACATCAATAGAATTTTTAAAATTTCTTGAAATAGAATTATTCAGGTTTTCAGAAATACTTTGGTTAGTAAGTTGCCTAAATTCATCCAAAGATTGTTCCTCTCTGTTTTGCATACTTTGTAACTCTGAATAACTAAAAGACGGCTTGATATTTATCAGCCAGGTAGTATCAATTTTAATATCAAATTTTAAGTTTGAACTGTGTGTGTCTGAATTTGTCTTATTTATTGAAGTTGAATTTGTAAAAAACCTTGTTTCAGGAAAAATGTTTTCTCTTTCGGTAATAATTTCATCATCAGAATCAGAACCCGAGTAAAAATAATCAACAGATATATCAGTCGATTCGCTGTATGAATCAGCATAGTTTGCGCCGGCATTTCTTGACTTTATAATACCACTACCAAAGCCAAAAGACCTGCCATCAATAGCAAATCCACCGCTAGATGTGGTCATTACTGTACTTCCTCCCCCAAACATTTTCTGAATTTCACCAAAACTAAAACCGGGTGAGTTGATATTATTACCCCCGGCGAGAACACTTATTCGGGTATCATTGTCAAATCTGTTCACCATACCGGCATATTCATAGCGTTTATCTGTTCCTGCTCCTGCCGATAATCTTCCGAAATACCCTTTATTTTTATCTTCACTAATGGTCAGGTTTATGGTTTTGTTCTCCTGATCGCCCTCCTCTCCGGCAAAAGCCTCAGCATCGGTTTTAGTGTCCATGACCTGTACTTTTTCTATCATTTCTTTGGTGAGATTTCTTGTAGCGATAGTGGGGTCATCGCCAAAAAATGGCTTGCCGTTGACAAGCAATTTATTAACCGGTTTTCCATGAACTGAAATATTGCCTTCAGGGTCTACTTCAACTCCGGGCAATTCTTTTAATAAATCTTCAACAGTTGCTCCCTCCCTTGTTTTAAAAGAAGCTGCATTAAATTCTAAAGTATCTTTTTTTATGGTTATTGGCGCACGAGATCTGATTAGGATTTCGTTAAGGGTGTTATCAGCCAATTGAAGGCCTAATGTATTCAAAAGAATAACCTCATTATCTAAAGCTATTTTTTTCTTTAACGTTGCATATCCTAAATAGGAAATATATAAACTTAAACTGTCTTCATTGGTTCTGCCCCTTAAAACAAATTGTCCGTTTCTATCAGAAATTGTATAGGTGACAAGTAAACTGTCCTTTTCCCTTTCAAGATAAATTGTTGCAGCCTCTAAGGGTTCATCAGTTTCCTGTGATATGATTTTTCCGTAAATTTCAAAAGGCTTTTGTTGGGAGCTTGCGCTAACAGTAAAAAATAAGAGTAGAATAATTGCCGATAGGCTTGAAAAATCTGCACCAAATATTTTCATGAATATTTATTATTCAATGAAATTAGATATAATACTTAAATAATAAAAGTTAAATTTATGAATTGTCAAAAAATACGTATAAACACTTAGAAGAGTATATACATTTTAAATAAACCTTTATTTCTTCCTGAAATAAATAGTAACTGGCACACCGCTAAAATCAAATTCTTCCCTGAGTTTATTTTCAATAAAACGTTTGTAAGGTTCTCTAACATACTGCGGTAAATTGCAGAAAAATGCAAATGCCGGGAAAGGTGTGGGCAACTGGGTGCAAAACTTGATTTTTACATATTTGCCTTTGTAAGCCGGTGGCGGTGTGTGTTCTATAATCTCCAGCATCACATCATTGAGTTTGCTGGTGGGTATTCTTTTACTGCGGTTTTCGTGAACTTCAACTGCTGTTTCAATCGCCTTGAAAATGCGTTGTTTAGTCAATGCCGAGGTAAATATGATTGGAAAATCTGTGAAAGGCTCACATTCTTGTCGAATCATTTTTTCATAATTTTTTGTGGTGTGGGTGTCTTTGTCTTCCACCAAATCCCATTTATTAACCAAAACAACAATACCTTTGTTGTTGCGGTGTGCCAACCAAAAAATATTGACATCCTGACCCTCAAATCCACGTGTGGCATCTACAACTAGTATGGCCACATCACAATGTTCAATGGCCCGCACACTGCGCATTACTGAGTAAAATTCAAGATCGTCTTTTACTTTTGTTTTTCTTCTGATACCGGCAGTGTCCACCAAATTGAATTCAAACCCAAAACGGTTATATCGTGTATCAATGGAATCACGCGTGGTTCCGGCGACATCGGTAACAATATATCTGTCTTCGTCAAGAAGCGCATTAATAATCGATGATTTTCCGGCATTGGGTCGGCCCACTACAGCAAATCGAGGCAGTTCTTCAGTTTCTTCTTCTGGTTTTTCCGGTAGTGCATCAACCAAATCATCCAGTAAGTCACCGGTACCGCTTCCGTTGATACTTGCAATGGTATATATTTTTTCAAAACCAAGAGAATAAAATTCAACGGCATCTTCAGCCCTCTTGGCATTGTCCACTTTATTTACGGCAAGAAAAACAGGTTTGTCGGTGCGGTGCAGGAGTTTTGCAACCACTTCATCCATTCCTGTTACCCCGTCTTCCACATCTACCATAAAAATGATGGCATCTGCTTCCTCAATGGCAAGTTCTACTTGTTTGTCAATTTCTGCTTCAAAAACATCATCGCTTCCCCTCACATAGCCACCGGTGTCAATGAGCGAAAACTCTTTGCCATTCCAGTCGGTTTTACCATAGTTTCTGTCGCGCGTTACACCACTCACTGCATCAACAATAGCCTCGCGACGTTTGATCATTCGATTAAAAAATGTTGACTTTCCTACATTGGGTCTCCCCACCACAGCAACTATATTTGGCATGACTTTTTTTAAATTTTTTGCAAAGGTAAGTGTTTTGTTCTTAGTTTTACAGCAACTCAGCATTTTAGCTTTTCAGCAAAAACACTATGGAACTGGATAATCAAATTCAACTAAGGCCAAGATTTGAAAAAGTGGTTTCCAAAACCATTGAAAATATTCAAACAGACGCTGACTTGTTAAAACAAAAAATCAAACCCGATTTTATTATCAATCGGCTAGACGAACACCTTTGGATTTACATTGGAAAAGAAAACAAAAAGTTTTATTCTCCACACCTGCATCTGGAATTTGAAGCCCTTGAAAACGGAGAAACAAAAGTAAAAGGCCTCTTTGGTCCTGACCCCGCATTGTGGACTATGTTTATGTTTTTGCACTTTGTGGTCGCGGGAATCTTTATCATTTTTGGGGTGTTTGCTTATTCCAACTGGACTTTGAAAGAACCTTACGGAATCCATCTGGCTGTTATGGGGTTGATGGTAGTTGCCTGGTTTTCATTGTACTTCATCGCCAGAAGCAACCGAAAAAAAGGAATGCCCCAAGCGCGCGAACTAGAAAAAGTGATGAATCAATTGTTGGATGCCGGATGACAAGGAAAAATTCCAAATAACAAGCACCAAATTCCAATAATAAACCTCTGTGAATCTCCGTGATATCTCCGTGTAACTCTGAGCTATAGTTCTACAACTATTATTACTTAAAATCTATTTTGGGATTTGGTGCTTAAATTTTTGGTGCTTTTAAGTACTAACCTCTATTAACTAAGAATCGTATCCAAACCTCCTCAATTGCCTCGCGTCACTGCGCCAGTTTTTGTTGACTTTAACATACAGTTCGAGGTGTACCTGTTTACCAAAAAATTTCTCGAGGTTTTTGCGTGACTCTACTCCCACCCTTTTTAAAGCTTCCCCTTTGTGGCCAATGATGATTCCTTTTTGGGTATCGCGTTCCACCATAATGACAGCACGCATCCTTATGATATTTTCTTCTTCAAAAAACTCCTCAGTATCTACCTCAACGCTATATGGAATTTCCTTTTTGTAATGCATCAGGATTTTTTCCCGGATGGTTTCGTTGACGAAAAAACGTTCGGGTTTATCGGTGAGCTGGTCTTTAGGGTAAAAGGGTGGTGATTCAGGAAGTAGCTCTATGATTTTGTCAAAAACTTCTTTCACCTGAAAACCTTCCAAAGCTGAAATAGCAAAAATCTCGGCATTGGGCACTTTTTGAGCCCATAACTGCACCTGTTCCTCCAGTTGCTCCTGATTGGATTTGTCTATTTTATTAATTAGCAACAACACCGGAATCTTTGAGTGAATGATTTTATTGAAAAAGTCTTCGTCTTTTAATTCCTTTTCACCAATCTCCACTATATAAATCAAGACATCGGCATCTTCAAAGGCAGATTTCACAAACCCCATCATCGATTCCTGCAATTGATAAGCTGGTTTAATGATTCCAGGAGTGTCGCTTAAAATCATCTGGAAATCTTCGCCATTAACGATGCCAAGAATGCGGTGTCTGGTGGTCTGTGCTTTACTGGTGATGATGGAGAGTTTTTCGCCCACAAAGGCATTCATCAAGGTAGATTTCCCCACATTTGGATTTCCAATGATGTTTACGAAACCGGCTTTGTGTTTTTGCATAACAAGAATTTGAACTGCAAAAGTACGGCTATTTTAATTTTTTGAGTAATTTTTGTGCTTGCGGGTACTCTTCAGCTTCTTGAGGAATCAATCTCAGAATAGCCTCAGTTTCTTTTAATTTTTGTTGCTTCAGTTTACTCAAAGCGGCATACCATCGCGCTTGATTCAAATATGCTGATGGTTCATTTATAAGTTCATCAAAAAGTGTATCTGCTTCCGCGAAAGCGTCTTGCTCAACAAATGCTACCGCAAGGTAAAGCTGAATTTCGGTGTTTTCAGGCTCAGTTTCCAGTAAGGTTTTAAACAGAGGTATAGCTTCTTTGTAATTTTGAGCGTTAAAAGCATTTTCAGCTTCAGCCTTGGCTTGACTGCTATCGCCTCTTACTGTAAGGCTAATTTGAGGGTAATCTGCAAAGTCTTGATACACCGGCGTCGTAAACCATTGTGCATAGAAGAAGCCAACAATTACAACTATAGAAGCCGCAACTGCCAGCTTCCATGGATGTAATAGTCTTATTTTTTTTGAAGGTACTTTTGTATCATCTGAACTGGCTCTGCTAATTTTTGAAAGATTTTCTTTAAAAGCATCCCTTTCGGTTGTATCTGAAAATTTGTGTTCTAAAAATGCGGAAGTCTCTTTATAAAGGTCAAAAGCTTCACGAAATTCGGCATCTTCTTCTAAACGCTTCTCAAAGGCTTCTTTTTCACTATTACCCAGCGACTGCGAAATATAATCTTCAAATAAAATGTAATGATGATCTTCCATCGCTTTAAGTTTTTAAGTTTTGGTACACAAGAGATTCCTGTATCATTTTGGTTAATTGACCAATGCAAAGTGATTTCTTTTTTCTAGCATAGCCATAGGTCACATTAAGTGCTTTAGCTACTTCTTCCATAGAATCCAGTTGAAAACTTTTTGTAAGCAATTCTTTACAAGCGTCTCCTAAATTTTGAAACATCTTTTCATAAAGAGATTGTTTGGTTTCAAAATGTTCAGTTTCTAAAACCGATTCCTGCACGGGTTCATTAGCAGATACAATTTCTTCATTAATTGTTACCTCATTGAGCGAAGATTTCTTTAAAATATTGAGCCATTTTCGCTTGCAAAGTAAAAAGAAGTAAGCATCAAAAGGACAAGTGAGTTGAAGGTTTTTTGTTTTTGCCTGGTCATAAATTACCAAAAGCACTTCCTGAATAAGATCCTGTGCCTGATCACTGTCTCCATTGTTTTTACACACAAAACCTATGACTTTGGGTGCAAACTTGTCATAAATTGATTGAATGACAAAGGAGTTGTTTTGCGCCAAGGCGTCAATATATTTTTGGTCTTCATGAACTTTGGAAGCACTCATCAAAATGTGTTTAGTACACGAAAATACTAAAGATTTTTTATTCAATAACGTCTATCTACCATCAAATAATAGCAACTGTAAGATAAAGGATTAAAAAGGGGTAACAAAATGTCGGCTTTTTTGATATGAAATTAAACAGGTTGATAAAACAGCCAAAACTAAAAGTTTCACTAATCTTTTTAGCCATGAAAACAATTACATTATTCAGACACGTATTGCTCTTAGCAATATTACAAACAGCAATTTGTGGATTTATTGAAAGCATTTCTGCTCAAGTACCACAATTGTTATTAGACATCAATCCTTCCGGCTCCAGCTTTCCCCACAACTTTAAGGAATTCAATGGAAAATTATATTTTGCAGCTGAGAACATCAACGGTGTTGAACTTTGGTCAACAGATGGAACTACATCAGGAACACAAATATTTCTTGACATCAACCCGGGCTCTAATGGTAGTTTTCCTTCTTTTTTAACTGAATACAATGGGGAACTTTATTTTAGTGCAACCAATGGTACAAATGGAAATGAGTTATGGAGAACTAACGGGTTACCGGCAGACACCCATATGGTATTTGACATCAATCCCGGTGCTAACGGCAGTTTTCCTCTATTTCACACCGTCTTCAATGGCTTGCTTTATTTTAGTGCTGATGACGGTATAAATGGTCGTGAGCTATGGGTCTCTGACGGGACATCCTCAGGAACGCAGTTATTTATGGATATCAATGTTTCTGGCAGCAGCTTTCCCGGTCACCTCACTGTTTTTAACGGACAACTTTATTTTATAGCAAATGATGGAGTAAACGGCTTTGAACTTTGGAAAACCGATGGAACAACAACCCAAATGGTGGCAGATATCAATCCGTTTGGCAGTAGCAACCCCAGTGGTCTAACAATTTTTGATGGCCTGCTTTATTTTAGTGCAACAAATGGTGTTGATGGCGTCGAACTTTGGAAGACAGACGGTACTTTGTCCGGCACCCAAATGGTAGCAGATATTAATCCTTCAGGTGACAGTTCACCCAATGGAATGACTGAATTTAACGGAAAATTATATTTTGCGGCAGATAATGGCATAAACGGTTCTGAGCTATGGTCAACAGATGGCACCACTTTGGGTACACAAATGGTTGCAGATATTAACCCAGGCATCAATAGCAGTTTTCCAATTAATTTTTATGTATATGACGGCATTTTGTTTTTTGCGGCAGACAATGGCATTGACGGAAATGAGTTGTGGACCACAGATGGAACCCCATCCGGCACGCAACAGTTCCCCTTTCCTCTAAATCCAGGTCCTTCCAGTAGTTTTCCGGGTGGGTTCACACAGTATGACAGTCTTTTGTACTTCACCTCATTTGATGATGTCAATGGGCGCCAATTGTGGTCCTCAAACGGTGTTACGGCTCAAATGCATTCCCCCGTTCAACCACCTAATCCAAATGCCTTGGATAATATATTTGAATTAAAGGTTTTTGATGGTTCGTTATATTTCTCTGCTGAATATAATCCCTCACAAGGTCATGAACCCTATTCGCTTACGATAAGTTGTGACGCACCATCCAATTTAAATCTGTTTTCTGTTTCTGAAACTGAAGCAATTATAGAATGGAATGCTTCTCCAGACGAGTTTGATGGTTATAATTGGGTAGTAATGCTACAAGGAGAAAATCCTGATGTTGATACCCCAGTGGTAACCGGTACTGAACCCACAGGTCATACCAATGCTTTCATTACGGGACTTACTGCCAATACAGATTATGATTTCTATATACAAACCAATTGTGCATCGGGTATTTTTATGATCACCGGTCCTTATGAAATGATTTCATTTACTACTCAAAACCTTAGCTTGACAGACAATACCATTCCGGGTTTTGTTTATTATCCAAATCCTGCAGGGGAAGAGATTAACCTGAGTGCACACAATTCCATTGAAAAAATAGCACTTTATAATATGGCGGGTCAAAAGATAATGGAAAACCAAATAGGTTCCTCTAAAGTCCGGCTGGATATTGGTCATTTAACTACAGGTGTTTACCTCCTTGAAGTTTCTTCAAACAAACAGACAGGAATTTACAGAATACTAAAAAAATAATCAACTTTTAAAAATCTGCTTTGTTTTGTTGGTTAGTTTCAGAAAACCCCGCGCTTTGTTAGTCTAAAGCGGGGTTTTCGTTTAAAAATTCAATCCCATATTTTTTTGTACATTTGATAAAGACAGGTTTTATTACAATCCCTATTATGAAAAATAAGCCCACATTATTACTTTTTCTGTTTTTTATACTCTCTTTGATAAGTTGTGATCGGGAAACCTGTTGTGATAACCCAATTGAAGAAAATACTTTCACGCCACCAACCGCTCAGGAATTCAATTTATTGAGAGAAGATGCTTTACTGCAATCTTTACAGGGAGGGACTTTTATCGCTGATGAAGGTGTTAATTTCACCTCTGGCAACGGCGCTCAACTCCAGATATTCCCGGGCTGTTTAACCTCGACAGACGGGGAAATCATAGTAGACGAAGTGGAACTGGAATTCATCGAATTTTACAACAGGGACGAAATGCTCGGTCCCAACAAACCCACGATGGGCCGTTTGCAGGATGGAAATAAAGCCATGCTTATTACCGGGGGCGCCTTTTACATCAATATCACCCGAAATGGCGAACGTGTCCTGCCTGTTTGTGGCATCCAACTCATTGTCCCTACTGAATTAACAGGCGGTCCAGATGAAGAAATGACACTTTGGACCGGAGTAATTGATTCAAATGGTGATTTGACCTGGGAACCCAACCCAAATGGAGAAGCCTTTGTGGAAGGTGATTTTTATTTCACATTTTTTCAGGATTTTGGTTGGACTAATATTGACCGGTTTTTTAATGACCCCAGACCCAAAACCACCTTACAAGTTTTAGTTACCGATGGTTATACCGCTCAAAATTCTTCAATATACCTTTCATTTGATGGTGAAGAAAACGGGCTCGCCCATCTTGATACCTTTAACCCTGAAACCAATATGTTTTCTGAACATTATGGGCAATTGCCTGTTGGACTTGAGGTTCATTTAATTTTTGTGAGTGCAGAGGAAGATTTATGGCGTTATGGTATTAAGTCAATTACAGTATCAGAAAATCAAACCTACACGATTGCTCACAGCGAAACACAAACAGCAACATTAGCTGAACTTCAGGCACTCATTGCCGGTTTACCATAAAACATTTCTTTTTATATACCCCTCTAATCCAGTACCCTGCAAACAATGCGGGGTTTTTTATTGAAAAAATTATAAAAGAAGGGTAACAAAAATAAACCAAGCTTGATATAAGGGTGTAAACAATAAAATACAAACTTTAAAATTTAGAAATCATGAAAAATTTAAGAAACACATTCACACTTTTAGTCGCTACATTCATTTTAATCACAAGTTGTAGTATTTCAGATGATGGTGATTTTGACCCTATTGTCGATACATTTACACCTCCCACTGCAGCCGCTTTTAAAGCAATGCAGGAAGATGCGTTCAACAATTTAAAACAAAATGCAAGTTTCAATGCAGAAGATGGGATTACTTTTGAATCTGAAGCAGGAGTTATGCTTACTATTTGGGGAAATTGCCTTTCATTAAACGGTGACCCTGTAACCGGCCAAGTTGACCTGGAGTTTGTTGAGGTTTTTGACCGCGGGAATATGCTTACCACAAACGCGACCACAGTGGGTAAAGATGAAAACGATGAGATGGGGCAACTCATCTCAGGCGGTGAATTCCATATCAAAGCCTTCCAAAATGGGGAAGAACTTACATTAGACTGTGGTATGATGATAAGTGTGCCGGTTGACATTACTGGTGGCGAAGTGCCAGGTATGGGTCCTTTTGTAGGCGAAATTGATGACGATGGAAATCTGGTTTGGTTACCACAAAACACTGAGTTTTGGGTAGGTGAACATCAAGGATCACAGGCTTACAACGCTTTTATAGAAAACTTTGGATGGTTTAATTGTGATGTTTTCATAGCAGACCCAGACCCTAAAACCGAAATCCAAATCTCAGTACCCCAAGGATTTGACAACAACAACTCCTCTGTCTATCTTGCGAGGGTTGGTGAGTCAAGCAGCCTAGCTTTTCTCTATGGTGAATTTCCCATAGGTCTTGAAGCACACATTATTTTCTTATCAGAACACGAAGGCGATTTTAGATATGCCATTCAAACAATCACTGTTGAGGACGGGCAACAAATCGTATTTACTCTTGAAGAGACAAACATTGCTTCAATAGAAGACTTAACCCAAATAATTAATGACCTGCCATAAGATTGATAGTTAGCCAAAAAAAGTGATGGCAACCCACGTTGTCATCACTTTTTTATATCTTTAATTCATCTAACCAAAAGCCAAAATGAAAACACGATTTCTTCTTTTCTTTTCATTTATAGCCAGTTTTCAGCTCTTTGCTCAGCAAAATCCTGTTTCTGATACACTGTCGCGCACAGCTACTTTTGGTTATGACATCCTTGGCAATCAAATTGACTTTTCACCGGAGACACCGCCACTCATTCAAATAGCCGGTGCCCCCAATGCATTTTATTCCTATTACTGGGAGTTTGGCGACGGTAACTTCAGTAGGGAAAAAAATCCGCAACACATTTATAAACAACAGGGTGAATATGAAGTACAACTCTGGGCAACCAATCATTATGACAACGGAAAAACCCCGGCCACAAGACCCCAAAAAGTAAAAGTGGATAAAGTCACAAAAGACTATAAAGAAACAGCCTCCATGACAGATGATCTTAAACTTTTGCGCAATCGCGACCCCATTCCCAATGAGGAAATTGTAGTGGTTATGCGCTATAAAAACCCCAAAGACTATATTACTTCAGGCAAACTTTATTTGTTTTACAACGAAAAACAATACAAACCCAATAACTTTGAACTCACAGATACCCGCACCTATCACGGTGAAAAACAACGACAAGACATACAATTTGCTTCCACCGGAAAAACCGATGCTAATGAAACCTTAATCGCTTCCGCGAAAGCAGAAATCTTACACCTTACAAAAAAATGGAGAGACACCACAGAAAAAGTCAACCTCCCTCTCACTCTTGAAGAATCCAGAGCATTTTATAAAGAACACACCCTGCTGGAGTTTGATGCAATGCAACCCGGCGAAGAGCGCAATATCTTTTTTACCCTACGCACCACCCCAGAAATGCTTAAAGACACCAGCGCGATAGTCACCGTAAGAAGCGTCTATGTGCCCGACGGAAATTTTGACAACCACAAGGTCAAAGAAATGGAAATGGAAATAGTTACTTCTTATGACCCCAATAAAATGTCATCAAATGCTACCTTGATGAATTACAGGCTTGTAAGGTTTAAAACATTCAAATTCAAAATTGACTTTCAAAACAGTGGTGAAGGCCCCGCAAGAACCATAAGGCTGGAAACAGATATTCCAGAAATGTTTGACAAAAGCACTATAGAAATCACAGACCTCTACCCGGATTGCCCCATCTGCCCAAAAGAAAAAGAAGTGTTTTATAGTTGTATCGACACCACCTTTACTGATACCAAGGCTATTTTTACTTTTAAAAACATCTATTTGCCGGGTAGTGAGCAAAAAAACGTAAAAGAATTTGATTCCACTAAGGGTTTTGTAAGATACAATATCCAACTCGCCAAAGATTTCCATAAAAAGAAAACGCGAAGCCGCACCGCTATTTACTTTGACAAAAATGAACCCATCATTACCAACTATGCAACTACCCGTTTTATGCCCGGTATATCCATTGGTGCAAAAGCCGGCTATATGATTTCACCGCAGCTTGACAATCACAGGGAATATTTTGTGGGAGCTACCATTTCGCCATACAAATCCTATCGTGGCTATTTACAGGCAGAGTTGATGATTTCAGCAAATTCCTTTGATGAATTAAGTGAATTCAGGGAAGAAACCACTACGGCCAATGGATTTATAGAAAGGTATGATATTGAACAACTCAAAGAACATCAAAACATTTCGTTTTATCTGGTACCGGTTTCTTACAGGTATAACCTCAACAACTTTCTGGCACTGGGAACCGGTGTGCAATTGAAGCTCAACCTGAGCAGCGAGGTATGTGAAAAAAATACAGGAGAATACAGCCTCTTTATTCCCTCTGAAGGCATCACTTTTAGGGACGACACAAAAGATTTCACCACATTGGAAACCACAAACACTGGTTTTGACAATTTTCAAACAGGTGTGTTTGTGGGTTTTAATGCCGGCATTGCACGCATTGGCCCCAGTGCCGGTGTGCGTTATGTCTATAATTTCAATACCCCAAACAGCCAGATACAATTCTATGCAATTTGGAAATTTTAAGTTGCACAAACAAGCATATGATTCAAAAATGGTCACTTTTTACTTGTCTTTTGTTTTTCACTTTAGTGCAATCTCAATCACTGGAGGACACCATCTATAACCATTTAGACCTGTTTATTGAAAATCCAAACCCAACAACACTTCAGCAACTTGAAGAAAAGGAAGCTGTTTTTTCCAAACAAGTAAAAACAGATGAGGAATTTCTTGCGTTGGTGGTTTTGAACAGCAATATGGGCTATTATCAAAGGCAGTTTGGCAACAACCAAAAAGCAATTAGATATTATGAAAAAGCCTGGAGGAATTATAGGGAAAAACGACTTGACGGCTATGATATTATTGAATTTTGCCTCAAACCTTTAGGCAATCTCTATACCATAACAGGTGATTTCACAAATGCCGAAAACACGATAAAAAGTTATCTCTCTTTCGCTGAAAAGCAGAATAACCCCATCCAAAAAATTGCCGGTATCCTCAACCTTTCTGTGGTATATCATAACACCGGCAAGCACAAAACCGCTATTGAACTCATACAGGAAGGATTAAAAATGCCCGGTATAAGCACTGAACAGAAATCGGCTTTGGAGAACAATCTGGCGACAAACCTTATGGCACTTCAACAATTTGAAAAAGCTCAAAACTTACTGGACCAAAAAGAGGGAAATGATTTTTTAAGCCAAAGAAACAAGGCACTACTGGCAGCCCAACAAGGAGACTTTGAGAAGGCACTATCCATCCTTGAAAAAGCTGAAAGTAAATTATCTGAAAAGGTTCCGCTAGCCAGGGACTTGGCACGATTTTATGTTGATAAAGCCTCCATTTTTGTCCACAAAAAGGAAACAGAAAAAGCCGTTGAAAACTTTCAAAAAGCACTGCAAATTTTAGTGCCCGGTATCACAGCCACTACAATTCCTGAAAGAGAAATGCTGTATGCAGAAAATACGTTTTTATCCATTTTTGATGGCTTGGCTAATCTTCAGGAGAATCAGATAGTGGCATTGAAGTATTATGATCTCAGCTTTTATGTTTCCGGTTTGTTGTATGAGCAATACACAACTCAGGAAGTGAAAATCATTCATCAGGCCGCCAGGAAAAGACGCACAGAACGTTGTCTGGAAATCTTGTATGAGCAGTATTCAAAAACCCGGGATGTTCAATATTTGGAAATGGCTTTTGCTTACGCCGAAAAAAGTAAAGCATCTGTCCTTAGCGAAGTGATTTCACAAAAATCCCTTTTGGAAACTTATCCTGAAGATAAAACCCTTCAGGAAAGGAATCGCCTTACCGGTATTCAGGAACAAAAAATCAATGAATTGATCAGGGAGCAATTAACAACTGCAAATCCACAAAAACTTCAGGGGATTAATGACTCATTAAGCATCATAAATTTAGCCATTAAAGAACTTCAAAATGAAATCGCAAAAAACTACCCTGATAAAATTTCACCGGTCGTTTCGCTTAAGGAAATTCAGTCAAAAGTTCAAAAAGACAATGCTGTTTTAATCACTTACTTTTTTGGAAAAGAGATGTTGTATCGCTTTGAAATTTCGGCAGATGATGTCAATTTTCAAAAAACAAAAGTCGATAAAAACCTGTATGAACAGATTGCAGGGTTTATAGGATATTTTGAAAACAGTATGATGATAAACAATGATGTTGCAGGATTTAAAGAAAATGCCTTTTCCCTTTACAAACTATTACTGCCAGAATCCCTTCACAAAAACAAAAACCTCATCCTCATTCCTGATGGTTTGCTGCATTTTATCCCTTTTGAGGCCTTACTTACGGCCTCCACACAAAGTAACTCTTATGCAGGCATGCCATTTCTTGTCAAACAAAACAACGTGATTTACAACACCTCTGCCGCCTTATACCACAATGCAAAAACACCAGATATGAAGAACTCGGTTTTGGGTGTTTTCCCTGTGTTTGAAAACAGTGTACAACCTTTAAGATACTCCCTGGAAGAGGCAAAAAACCTGAGCAATTTGATGGAAACACACATTTTGATGCATCAGGAAGCATCAAAGGAAAATTTTCTCGCTTTTGCGAAAGATTATTCTATTTTGCATCTCTCCACACACGCCCACAGTGGCACCTTTACCATTCCCGCAGCTATGGAGTTTTATGATGATGTGATGCTTTTGCAAGAATTTTACAGCCTTCATTTAAACCCAAAACTGGTGGTGCTGAGTGCTTGTGAAACGGGAATAGGTAAAATTCAGACCGGGGAAGGTGCGATGAGTCTCGCACGTGGCTTTCAATATGCAGGTGCACAAAACCTGCTTTTTAGCCTTTGGAAAGTCAATGACCTTTCCACTTCGCAGCTCATGACTTCCTTTTATGAACATTACAGTAAAAATAATTCGGCTTTTATTGCAAACAGAAACGCCAAACTGGATTTTTTAAATAACAATAAGATATCAAATGCAAATAAATCACCCTATTACTGGAGTGGGTTTGTGTATTATGGGGCTTTGGAGGAAGAAACTCAGAGCCATACTTTTTTCTGGCCGGCCGGAATATTTTTAATTCTTTTAATTGTCGCTTACATACTTTACCGTGTATTAAAAAGACCATCAGCTGTTTAATTTTGATTTTCTTATATTTTCATTAACTATTTCTTCCAAAAGAATCCATTATATTTCATTAAACTACCAAACCCGATATCATGTCAATACTACCCGATTCCTTAGAGCGCTATAGAAAATTCATAGGCTTTATGCTTAAATATTGGAACAGTGATTTATTTAATGAAACTGCTCAAAACGCTATAGAAGATGAAGTCGCAGAAAATGAGATTACCACCTCATACAACCAGACTCCCGAAGAATTAGTGGAAGACCTTAAAAATATGGGACCAACCTATATAAAATTAGGTCAATTACTTTCCACCAGGCCAGACCTTTTACCCGATACTTATTTGAAGGCTTTGGCAAGTTTGCAGGATGATGTGGATCCTATTCCTTATGAAGATGTCCATGAAATTGTGGAAGAAGAAATTGGCATTCGCATATCAAAAGCTTTTGAATCTTTTGATGAAGAACCCCTGGCAAGTGCTTCCATTGGTCAAGTACATCGGGCAGTTTTGCGTTCTGGAAAACAGGTAGCCGTAAAAATCCAACGTCCGGGAATCAGGAAAAAGTTCTTTGATGATCTGGATACATTGAAAGAAATGACAGACCTTGCCATTAAGCACAGCGCGGTTGCCAGAAAATATGCTTTTGACGATGTACTGGCAGAATTAAGGCATATTCTATTACAAGAACTCGACTACAACCGTGAAGCACAGAATCTCATTATTCTTAACAAAAACCTGGAGAAGTTCCAGCATCTTATAGTACCAAAGCCTTTTCTTGAATATTGCTCATCAAAAGTGCTCACTATGGAATTTATTGATGGAAAAAAGATAACTTCCATCTCCCCCATAAAAAAACTGGAAGCCGACTTAACCCCCCTTGCAGATGAACTTTTGGAAGGGTATTTAAAACAAATAATCATTGATGGCTTTGTCCATGCAGATCCACATCCCGGGAATGTACATATTACAAGGGAAAATACAATTGCCCTCATAGACCTTGGTATGGTTGCAAAACTCACTTCAGAAATGCAGGACAATTTAATGCAATTGTTAATTGCCATTAGTCAAAATGAGGGAAGTGCCATTGCAGATGTCTTACTAAAGATGAGCGAAGTTTCAGAAGATAGTAGTGTAACTGATTTTAGAAAATCCATCGATAAGGTAACGATGGACACTCAAATAACCAATGCCAAGGATTTACAAACAGGAAAGCTCCTTATCCAAATGAACAGGATTGCCGCATCAAATGGCATACAAATGTCTGTGGAATTGAATATTCTTGGAAAAATCCTTTTAAACCTGGATCAGGTAGTTGCTACTTTAGCGCCCGAGTTTAACACTCAGGAGGCCATAAAAAAACACATTCATAAAATGATGCAGTCTAAAATGTTTCAGGAATTAAAGCCTGAAAACCTTTTCTCTGTGCTTCTTGAAACTAAAAAACTTACAGAAAAACTTCCTGAGCGCATCAACAAAATTTCTGAAAACCTGGCAAACAATGATTTTAAAATCAAACTTGAAGGCATTGATGAAAAACGTTTTACAGATGGTTTTCAAAAAGTGGCAAACCGCATTACACTGGGTGTAATCATTGCCTCAATGATTATTGGTGCCGCCATGCTCATGCAAATACCCACTGCCTTTACCATTTTTGGATACCCCGGCCTTGCCATTGTTTTATTTATTGCTGCAGCAATAACGGGAATTGCATTGAGTATAAATATACTTTTAAAGGATGAGGATTTTAAGCTTAAGAAATAATTTAGCCCATTATCTTAAAAAAAGAAGTAGCTTTGCCCCAGTTATCATCGTTTTAAACAAAATGATAACAGGGTATCGCTACTCTTTTTCTTTCCTAAGTTTCGGAAATAATCCTCCAAATCACATTTAAAGTTTAAGCAGTACAAAAAAGAATTCCTGTCACAAAGACCGAGACAGTGAACCTTTTACAATTGATTCGGTCTTAAACTATTTACCATTTATAATGACATTTGAAGATTTAAATTTAATAGCCCCCATCCTCGAGGCTTTAAAAAATGAAGGATATACAACCCCAACACCCATTCAAGCACAAACCATTCCTCTTGCTCTTCAGGGTAAGGATATTTTAGGCTGTGCCCAAACCGGAACCGGAAAAACCGCTGCCTTTGCCATCCCCATCATACAATTGATGAATCAGGATCGTGAACACCATAGCGGGAGGCGACCCATCAGGGCTTTAATTTTAACTCCCACAAGGGAACTCGCCATACAAATTGCCGAAAGTTTTGAAAATTATGGCGCCAAAACCAATTTAAAATATGAAGTGATTTTTGGCGGCGTAAGTCAAAATAGCCAGGTGCGATCTTTGCGTTCTGGAGTGGACGTTTTAATAGCAACACCCGGAAGATTACTGGATCTAATCAATCAGAAATTTGTTCAGTTAAATCAGTTACAGTTTTTTGTTTTAGACGAGGCAGACCGTATGCTCGATATGGGTTTCTTAAACGATGTGAAGAAAATCATCACTAAGATTCCGCAGAAAAGACATTCTTTATTCTTTTCAGCCACTATGCCCGATCCTATTGTAAAACTGGCCAACACGATTTTAGTAAATCCTTCCAAAGTGGAAGTTACTCCTGTTTCAAGCACCGCAAACACCATCAATCAAGCCGTGTATTTTGTGGATAAGGAAAACAAAAAGCATTTGTTAAAAGAAGTACTTTCAGACAAAAATATTGACAGGGCACTGGTATTTACGCGCACCAAACACGGCGCAGACAAAGTGGTGAAAGACCTTGTTAAAGCCGGTATAAAATCACAAGCCATTCACGGTAACAAATCCCAGAACGCCCGTCAACGTGCTTTGAACAGTTTTAAATCAAAAGAAACCCGTGTGCTTGTAGCTACAGATATTGCCGCAAGAGGAATTGACATAGACGATCTCACCCACGTGATCAACTATGAACTTCCCAACATTCCTGAATCTTATGTACACCGCATTGGAAGAACAGGAAGAGCCGGGGCAGATGGTATTGCCATCGCATTTTGTGATGCAGAAGAGAAAGCTTATTTGAAAGACATTCAAAAACTCATCGGGAAAGCGATTCCTGTTTTGGAAAATGATAATTATTCTTTGGTTAACCATCACGTGGAAAAAACACCACAAAGGCAAAAAAGATCCTCTAGAGGTTCAGGTCAGCGCAATAGTACAAGAAGAAGGTAAGCCCTTTTTTAACAAAAAATCAAACCTCTAATATCTCAACCTATTTAAAAGTTGGAGAATTAGAGGTTTCTAATTTAAAAATTTATTTTAACTAATTATTTATTTGAAGCTTTAGCCCTGTTAAGAGGTCTGTACTCAAACTTCTGACCACCCACCGAGACCTCAGCCATTAACCCTGCTTTGGGCAATACATAAACCGCGACATCATCAGTGAATTTGGTATCCAATGATACTCCTTCTTCAACTGCAACAGCTGCAACACGTGAAGTTAATTCAAACTGGTTGTTTTTAAGCCTGCTAAAAGCTTCTTCACTGTTAAAAAAAATCACTTCGCTGTAAGCTTCACCACCAATCTGTGCCCCAACATCCAATTGTTTCATACTGGCCATACCCACTAATTTACCACCTCTGTAAACAGCTCCATTACCTGAAGCACCTCCTACAATTAGGGCTCCTTTACCTACATTGGGAAAAATTACATAAGCAGTGGAATTTTTAAATTGGCTTTCAATGGATTTATTGGTTTTGATAAATTCGGCCTTTGCTTTTTCAGCATCTTTAATGATTTCTTTGTCTTTTTCTGTTTGAGCAAAAAGTGTCATTGACACCAACAGAAAGAACGCCATAATTATTTTTGAATTTTTCATAATTTATTGTTTTTAAGTTAGTTCCATAAAATTAAAACATATACTACAATGGAGTAGTTAATGCTTAGTTATAAAATGTACAAGGTTATATTAAAACTTAGGGCTTTCACTTTTTGGTTTATACATTTAAAACCGATTTAACCTGACAGTAACCGAAAAGAATGATTTTTAACCTTCAAATCCTATCTTGACATTTATCATTCTTAAATGCAATAGGATGGTTTATTTTTGGGGTTATCACTGAAAAAATATATGCCATGACCGATTTAGACATTGCAAGAAAAGCCAAACCACTTCATATAAGCCAAATTGCAGAAAAACTAGGAATTGATTCTGAAGAAATTGAGATGTATGGCAAGTACAAAGCCAAGCTTCCGTTACACCTTATTGATAAAACAAAAACTGATCAAAGCAATCTCATTCTGGTTTCTGCCATCTCCCCCACACCGGCCGGTGAGGGAAAAACAACCATTTCAATAGGGCTGGCTGAAGGTTTGAACCAATTAGGAAAAAAGACCACAGTAGTTTTAAGGGAACCTTCTTTAGGCCCTGTTTTTGGGATTAAAGGAGGAGCTACCGGAGGCGGCTATGCACAGGTCATCCCGATGGAAGATATCAACCTTCATTTTACGGGCGACTTTTCGGCTATTGAGAAAGCACACAATTTACTTTCGGCGATTATCGATAATAATATACAGAGCAAGGCTAACTCAATTAATCTTGATCCGCGCACCATTTCGTGGAAACGGGTAATGGATGTCAATGACCGGTCTTTACGAAAAATAATTGTGGGTCTGGGCGGAACACTTTCGGGCATCCCAAGAGAAACGGGATTTGACATTACAGCGGCTTCAGAAATTATGGCCATCCTTTGTCTTTCTGAAAGTTTGAGTGATTTGAAAAAACGTTTGGGTAACATTTTTATAGGATTCACTTTCGACAAAAAACCCATCTATGTAAGCGATTTACGAGCTCAAGGTGCTATGGCTGCCCTGTTGAAAGATGCCATCAAACCCAACCTAGTGCAGACACTGGAAGGAAACCCTGCGATTATTCATGGCGGACCTTTTGCCAATATCGCCCAGGGGACCAACTCGGTACTCGCCACACAAATGGGGATGACTTTTTCAGATTATACGATAACTGAAGCCGGTTTCGGATTTGATTTGGGTGCAGAAAAATTCTTTGACATCAAATGCCAAAGCGCCGGATTAAAGCCGAAAGCCGTTGTGTTAACCGCAACCATCAGGGCATTAAAATACCACGGAGGAGGAGCATTGAAGGACTTAAAAACCCCCAATGTGGATGCGCTTAAAAAAGGGTTGCCCAACCTTGAAAAGCATTTGGAAAACATCAAACTTTTTGGTTTAACCCCGGTGATTGCAATCAACAAATTCATCACAGATAGTGACGAAGAAATAGCAGTGATTGAAGATTTTGCAAGAGAAAAAGAAGTAAAAGTTGCCCTAGCAGAAGTTTGGGAAAAAGGAGGCAAAGGCGCTTTACAACTTGCCGAAAAAGTCATTCAGGCTATCGAAGAAAATAACTTTCAGTTTAAACCACTATATGAATGGGCAAGTCCTGTGAAAACAAAAATTGAAACCATTGCCACAAAAATATATGGAGCAGAGCACGTGGATTACAGTTCCAAAGCCAAGCAGGATTTAAAGAAAATTGCCGGTTTGGGATTGGAACATCTACCGGTGTGTATTGCCAAAACCCAGAAATCGCTTTCAGACAACCCTGATTTATTGGGAAGGCCTAAAGATTTTATCATTACAGTCAGGGAAATTGAAATCGCCGCCGGTGCCGGGTTTTTAATCCCCATAACCGGAGATATTATGCGAATGCCCGGACTTCCCGCTCATCCTGCTTCAGAAAGTATTGACATTGATGATGACGGAAATATTTCCGGATTGTTCTAGTTAAAGATTTAACTTTAACTCTTGCAGAAACAGAAATCTGTTGTATATTTGCAGACTGAAAGGAAAAATGGTCAATGTATGGTTGACTTTCAAAAAGCATTTTTTCTTTTAAATCCATATCGCGGGATAGAGCAGTAGGTAGCTCGTCGGGCTCATAACCCGAAGGTCACAGGTTCGAGTCCTGTTCCCGCTACTAAGTAAATAAAGGAAAAGCCAAAGATTTAATTCTTTGGCTTTTTTGTTGGGTACAACATAGGTACAACAAAAAACTAATTAAATTAATAAATCTTTATCTCTACATAAAGATAACTCATCGAATGTTTATCGGACTTCCAAACTTTATTATCACTTTAAAGAATAATGCTTTACTAATTTTTTGAGAAAATAAAACATATTATATTGTTATTTTTTTAAAGTAGTAAAATATGAAACCCGATAAAGTTATTATCACCCAAGAAAATGGCAAGTACAAATTTACTTGCAACTTCAAATCACTGAATGATAGTCAAGGTTTTATAATGTCATCATCAAACTATAATGAAGTTGTAGAATTTGTAAATGATTTATTATCAATTTTTGCTGATAATGATGAATATGGGAATAGGGTAAAAAGATTAAAACTATTACAGTTCAATACCCTGAACATAAAGAATGATTTTATTTTATTATCTGAAAAATATGAAAAAAATCTTCCGCAGATAAAAGGACTTATATCCTTTTTCAAAAAAACTGGTGACAATAAAGCGTTTGTCATTATACTCAATGAGCCAATAACCCCAAAATTATCATTTGATTTAAATGCTTACTTGTATTCCTTGTCAGGAAATCGATCTTTTGAAGAAATAAAAGAAGAAAACGACAAGTTGTTCAAAAATGTTATAGAAGAATATCATATCCGAGCAGTAGGAGAATTTAGAAAATCTATTGGCAATCCTATAAAAACTGAGCGATTGTGTAGATTTTGTAAAAAAAAGGTGCCCGAAGTAAGTTTTAAATATAAAGCACACGCTATGTCTGAAGCGTTAGGGAATAAAAATGTAATCCTGTTTGATGAATGTGATAAATGTAATGAAGTCTTTGGTAAATCTATTGAAGGAGACATCATTACTTACTTATCTTTATTTCGGACGATATATGAAGTGGATGGTAAACGCGGTAAAAAAAAGATAAAAGGGAGAAATTTTGAAATGACTAAAAATGAAACGGTAGAAATTAAGTTTTGGAATATTGATGAGCGACCTAAAAAAGGAGACCCTTATAACCTAAGACTTGATTTTGGAAAAGATTTAAACCGACAAAACATTTATAAAACACTTTGCAAATTTTTTCTTTCGGTTATTGAGGAAGACCAATTACATTATTTTGAAAAGACATTTGATTGGATCAACGGCAAGTATATATCCACAAATAAACTTCCTAAGGTAGCAGAGTTAATATCATATGAGCATTTCTCTAAACAGCCAAAAATATTTTATTATTTAAGAAAATCAAATAAAACAAAATTACCATATGCAATTTGTGATTTTCAATTTACCTGTAAAAAAATGGTATTCATCATACCATTTTGCTCATTAGATAAACAAGAGTTCAATAGTAGTAAAGACTGGGATAAGATTTTTAAGGTTTTCAAGTATTTTGATGAAACACGTGGTTGGCAATTCAATGACTTTTCAAAAGATAAAAATGAAAATTTAATAGTGCAACTAAATAGTAAACTTCATATAGAAAACAAAACAAATGGCAAATAAAAAACCCCGAAAAGGAATTAAACTTTAATAGGTTTTTCTAAATTATTTATGCAGAAATATATAGATGCGTTATAAGTAGTGATAGTGCATCAAAATAACTCATCGAATACGAATCAGATTCCCAAGCTTTTCGAGCTTTTGGCATCTTTTGTTTTAATTGTGGATACCACTTAATTAGTGTTTTGCAAATTTCATATTTTGTTTTTGAATCAAATTGATCAAAAACATTTTTAATATCCTCACGTGAATACTTAAACACTTTCATTTTTTTCTCTTTAGCTTTTAGAACCATCTTATCGATAAGTTTCAGAATTCTTGAACTCTTTCTAGTGTTTTTTTCTGAATAATTTCTCAATACAACTACTTGAGGCTTATAAAAATCCAAAAACTCTAAAAATCGTTTTAAAGTCTTTTTGTTTTGAATTGGTGAAATCTTTACTACCCCATAATCAATTAATTCTTTAAAATTCTCAGCTACGGTAAAGCCAAATCCGTAACTATTTGGATATATCGAAAGTGTAATATCAATCCTTTCTTTTCTTTTCATCATAATTTTCTTGTAAACACCCGATTCTGTTCACAACATTTTGAAGATATGATATTCTTTCTTGGACTCTTGGTGAGTTTGCATCTTCATTTAAGAGCTCTATTAATTCTTGTGTACGTTTTAAAACCTTTTGTTTATAATCGAAATACATATATTTAAACAAGGTGGAGAGAGACACGTTAAAAAAGAGATGGTAGAGAAGAATTATGGGAAGCGATGGCAGTCGCTTTCCTTTTTCATATCGAGAAATACTCGTTTTTTGTATTTCAAATATGTATGCTATATCATCTTGTGTTAACTTAGATTTTTTTCTAAATATTTTTAAATAGTTCATACGACCAGTGAAGCTTTTTTTGCCTCAAGACTATCATAGGAGTGCAACCATTTTTTAAAATGCTTCAAAAATTATCCAAATGGACAATTAATATTTTAAGTATACCGCGATATCGTCAGTTTGCAGGGTAAAACTTAATTTTTATGAGTACTTTTTTCAATTAGGGAATGTTTACATTCCCGTTAAAAAAAATGTACTCAATAAAATATTATCCATACTCATCCCTGCTTTTGATTTGCTGAAACCTTTCCCAATCAGTAAGCTTTGTAATTCCTTGTCCCTTTTTTGTAATAGTTAGTTTTGTATTGGGTAAATTTTGCACATTAGAAGAGGTGTTTTTGTCCTTGAATTTATTAAAGAGATATTCATAATAAATTCGAGATTTACCCTTTCTTTGTTTTGAAGTTTTTAAAGGACTGTAAGCAAAATCAGTTGCAAGTATTAATCTTTTTTCAATTAAGCTGTCTATGCTTCTTGAAATGGTTCTAGCACTTAATCCGGTTTTGATAACGAACTGTTTTTGACTTATCCAGTCTCTTGTTTTTCTTTTCCCTTGTAAATCTAACCATCCAAGGGTTTGACGAACAATAACTAGAAGTACAAGAACTTCACTTGGTTTAAGTCTTTTAATATAGACATCAAATATAGCGTTGGGTACCTGAGTTGAATGTTTGAGCATACCCTGATTTTATGAAACATTTGAAATACAAAAATGATTCAAAAATTATACAAATGGTTCTTTAAGAAGTCTTTTGAAAAAAAAATCTTAGATTATTATTAAGGCAATGGCATTAAGAATACCCGAAAAACTTACTGAAGAGGATATTAAAGAATTTCAAAGAATCTATAGAAATAAATATGGTGAAACTCTTTCTACTGATGATGCGAAAGCAGAAATTATTACAATGCTGTGTTTTATTGCAAGTGTTATTGAGCAATAGTTTTGTTTAATTAAAAATGATATACTCCAAATAACCACACAAAAATTATTGATTTAAGTTTAAAAATGGGCATCAGAGTGATTTTTGTGTGGTAACTTAAATCAAATTCTCTGGTGTCCATTTTTGAATAAATAGATATGCAAAAAGAATTAAAATACTTTATATATGCTAGAAAATCAACAGACAGAGAGGATAAGCAGGTCGCTTCTATTGAAGATCAAATCTTTGAAGTTCAAAAAATAGCAAAGGATAAAGGACTTATCGTAATTGATTTAATTTCAGAATCAAAATCTGCAAAAGAACCAGGAAGGGGTCGCTTTAATGAAATGTTGAAAAGAATTCACAAAGGAGAGGCTCAGGGAATTTTATGTTGGAAACTTAATCGTTTAGCGAGAAATCCCGTAGATGGAGGTCAAATATCTTGGATGCTCCAACAAGGTATTCTTTCTCATATTCAAACCTATGGTCGTGAATATAGACCCTCTGATAATGTTATTATGATGCAGGTAGAATTTGGAATGGCTAATCAGTATGTAAAAGATTTGAGTGTAGATACTAAAAGAGGAATGCGAAGAAAAGCGGAAAGAGGATGGTACCCAACTCCGGTTCTCCCAATTGGGTATCTCCATAATAAAAAGAAACCTCTTAAAATAGGTATTGATGAAGAAATAGAAATTGACGAAAAAAGTTACCTTTTAGTTAAGAGACTCTGGAAGTTTTTATTAACGAAACGCTATACCCTGCCCGAAATTCACAAAAAGGCAGAAATAATAGGATTGAGGAACAAAAAAGGAAAACCTTATACTATAAATACAATAAGAAATCTATTCCAAAATCCTTTTTATGCCGGTATTTTCTACTGGAACAATGAACAAGATGAAAGCGTTGAATTTGTTGGAAAACATAAAACTATGATCACTCTAAATGAATTCTATCGTGCTCAAGAATTATTATCAGGAAATTCAAGGCCTACACGAAAGAATAACATTAACCATAAATACAAAGGAATTATTAAATGTGGCCATTGCACTTCCAATGTTTGTCCAGATCATAAACACCAAATAATATGCACAAAATGTAAACATAAGTTTTCAGTCAAGAATACTCATACCTGTCCAAACTGTGCTTTAGATATAAAGAAAATGAAAAACCCAACGGTACTTAATCACACTTATTACAGATGTACCAGACGAAGAATGAATTGTATGGAAAAAGCAGTAAAAGAAAACGTAGTAGAGCAACAAATACAAATCATTTTTGAACGACTCTTTTTAGATGAGGAATATTACAAATACCTCATCAATTTGTTAAAAAGAGAAAACCAGAAAAAGACTTCTGAAACGGTAATTGAAAAAAACCTTAAACAGAACATTCATAAGCTAAATTCAAATCTTGATAAATATCTAGAGATGCGTGTTGAAGGAGAACTGAATGCACAAGAGTATTTAAAATTAAAGAAAGAAACACAGGAAAAGCTAAAGGTGCTTCACGTGGAATACCAAAATATTAAATACGATTCAAATCAATGGCTTACTACCCTCATTTCAGCATCAGAACTAATGCTCAAAACACAAAAAATATTCAAAAGTAATGATGATAAAAAGAAAAACAGTGTGCTTTCAAATTTCTGCTCGAACCTAAAATTAAAAGGAAAAAAGCTATATTTTATAAGGCCTAAAGCGTTAAAAGTACTTGATGAAGGGTTTAAGGTATACAGTGCATATTTTGCAACGCTCGAACCTACAAAAAGCATTGAAAAATATAGTGTTTTCACCTGTTATGAAGACTTGGATGCAAGACTGCTGCCAGTCGTGTGTAATGCTCGAACTTAAGGTTTTTTATTTATATTATTTTTTATAGTTCAAACCTATCTAGTTATCTTTTAGTTCTGTATACTTTTGAATACCTTTAATGAATATTTCTTCATCTTTATAATCATAAATTATAAAGACACTCGTATTCGCCCTAGTAACTGCTACATAAAATTTTGCGATATCAAAAGCATCTTTTTCTTCAATAATACCTTTTTTATTCTTAACTTCTTTTATCAAATTACCGTCCTTTAGGTAGTCGATAATTGTTTTAGTGGGGTAAATAAAAACCCTTTGGTATGTTAAGCCTTTTGAGTCACCATAATTCTTCTCTGGATGAACTGCTTTTTGCCATCTTAATACTCCAATATTCTCACCTATAAATTTTTGTTTACACTTTTCCACATCTATCTCCCTTATTACATACAATCCTTCATAATTTTTTGGAATTCTACATTTTAGGCAAGTACAAGGTAATGATATATCCATTGAGGGATATAATCTTGAGGAAAAATCACATATATGACTATTGTTTCTATGTGACTCCCTAAGTGTTTTCTTATCAAGTTCAACACTTAAAGTGTTACATTTATCTTTAATATATTGTTCAATTTTTCCATTTTTATATGGGCTATTTAGTTTTGGCTGGTTTGTTAAGTAAGTTACCTGTCTTGGGTCACCAACCAGCAATATATTTATTGGAGATTTAAATAATTCTCTTATTAATTCCAGATCATACCCCGCTAAATCTTGTACTTCATCAATAAATATATAAGAATAAAGACTTGAGAGTCTATTTATTACCTCATCATCGATTTTTTCATTTGTTTTACAAACAAATTTTGATATAGAGTTTGGAATTATTTTATAATTAACAAAATAATGTTCAAGAATTTTATTTTCAGATTTATATCGGTTAATATTATATTGAAAATCTGGAAATAGCCCTATAGATTTATATTTTAAGCTATCGTCCATCAATGATTTGAAAGGTCTTACTCCTTCTCTCAAAAGAAAAGTAAACCATTCTTGAATAACAATATCCTTAGGTATATTATAATTCCCACTTCTTTCAAAATTTCTTTTTTTAACTTTTACTCTAATCTGTTCAGCATTTGATCTAGTATACGTAGTGATAAGAATTTTTACATTTTCTCTTTTATCAATTATTTCAAATGCTTTATCAATTAAATAGGTAGTCTTTCCCGCACCTGCTGAAGCAATTATAAGTTTGTTCCTACTCATAAACCAGTACTTTTTTCACCTTCTAAGAAATTTAGTGCTTCAACAATATATTTTGGAGGAGTTATTTTCTCTTTAAATTTAAAAATATCTAACGCACATTGAGTTTTGTTGTCTTTCATAAACTTCAATATTTCATCATCAGATTTAAAATCCTTATTAAATATACGATTCAAAAGTTTTATCCCATTATACTTCAAAAGAAGTGGTTCAAGAGTATTGTTGTTATAATTATCAAGAGTGCCCTTATATTCATCATTTTCTTCAAAAAACACATCAATATGATTGATTTTTTTTAAATCTTTTTTAAGTGCTTCTCTAGATTCCTTTTTGTTATCCAAATCTATTATTAATGCAACGTCTTTTTTTAAAGGTTTTGCTAACTGGAAGAATCGACCAAATGTATTATTCACTGAAATAACATCAATTCCATTTTCAATTGGAAGTGTGCCATCGTTGATATCTTTATATATTTTTTGAACGACTAATTCATCTGCATCACCTTCTACTAGAATAACTTGTTTAGATAAAAGTAGCCTTAAGGTATCATAGCCTGGTAATTTCTCAAAGAAATATTGAGTATCTTCATCTAAATCATTGAAATATAACGGGTTTCCATCATTCAATAATATTAAATTTACTAAATTCAATTTATTTGCTACATAACTATTGTGTGAAGTAATAATAATTTGTTTGTCTCCATATTTATTAGATATCAGTGATACTAATTCATTTAAAGTACTATGAGATAAGTGATTTTCTGGTTCTTCAATAAGTACAACACTTGCCTCTTCGGTTTTTTTACTTGATAAAGCGACTTTGGTCTTAAGTATAGTCTGCAATCCCTTTCCTACAAAAGCAAAAGGAATATCTTTTATATAAACAGATAGATGTGTATGCCAAGCGTTTTTTGAGGATGGATCAATTGAGACAGAGGTATTTGGGTGATCAATATGCTTTTCTAATTTTGAGTGAATTTCGTGTTCTTTATAATTTTCTTTCAAACCTCGATAAAACTGACTAGCCTTTATTTTATCATCTGTGTTTAAATTTTGCTTGAGTATTTTTGAAATAGTTTGGTCAGAGGCATTTTGAAAGTTTGACGAAGTGTCAATAAAGGAACCCTTAATAGGAAGTAATGCCCTAGGTTGTCTTCCTCCAGAGAATCGTCTTAATTCTATTGAATATAGTTCAATCGGTAGCGACCGGAGGTCATCTTGATCAAGATTTTGATAGTATTCTTTATGTTCTTCCATTAAAGCGATTCTTAGATAAATTCCTTTCGCTTTTTTATCTGAAAAGGAGTTTTCTGATCCTTGAAAATCAGAATGAGTGTCATCAGAAAAAAATAATTCTATAAGAATTTCTGGAGGATATTCTGGTCTATTCCCTTTCTTTACATTTTCAATAAAATCATTAACTGCTGAATTGTTAAAAAGATAGGGATCTAATGTATCCTCAGTAAGGTACTTCCCGTTTATTGTACCGGTAAAGACGAGATTAATGGCCTCTAGAATAGTGCTTTTTTTTGCTTCATTATCACCAACTATAATATTCTTTCCTTCTGTAAATTTTAGTGATTCTAGGTTTTCATAACCTTTAAAATTTTTAATCGTAAGTGATTGGATATACATATATTATTATTTTATCACGTAATTTATTAATATATATTATTTCGGATTATGTGAATCATCACAGAAAATCATTTCAGTGATTAAATATGAGGGGATTATCAAATATATAAAATATATTGTACTCATTGTCTCAGTGTCAGTCTTTCTCTCTTCTTTTAGACCTATTATTATATTTAATCCATTTAGATATAATCTTAGTAATCCCAGTCATAGGGAAAAATGATTTATAATTTTTTGTGACGTTGTTTCTCGTCCTCTCAGGTAATACAATAAGTACAAAAAGTACTATTAATAAGAACATCAGTAAAGATTGAAAATCACTTATTTCCATAGCTTATTATTTTTAGTTCAACAAATTGGTGTTATTTGTGGAGCAAGGTATTACTTGGCTTTATTTTAATAAAGTACAGTTTTTTAACTCCTTCACCATTAATATGGGAGAAAGATAAAGTGGCTTAAATTATTTTGGTGTGACGTTAAATTGAAGGTGTTTTTCTATTAAGAAAAAAATGCTCAGAGTTCTTCGTAGGTTGAGATTTTAAATAGATGTTATACTAAATGAAGAATGGAACATCTTCTCTATGAAATCTTTATCAAAAACTAAAAATTTAAACAGTATTTTTTCAGATTCAAATAGTAAAAACTTTGACAATATTTTTATATTTGTCAAAATAGGTCAAAGTATGATGGACACATTAATTTCAATAGGAGATACATTAAAAACTATTAGGGAGAACAAGGGGTTTCCCCTACAAGAAGTGGCGGATCAAACTTCTATAAACTATACAAGTTTAAGTAGAATTGAAAATGGGAAGCGACTTCCAACCAAAAATCAGGTCCAAAATTTGGCCTTGTTTTACCAATGCAGTGAGCAAGAATTAATTAAACAATTAATCAGTGATAAAATTATAAGTGAGATTAAAAGTGAAGATTTTGGCATTGAAGGATTCCATCTAGCTGAACAGAAGTTGCGATTTGGAAACATCATTTTTAGTGACTACGATAATTTAGAAAAATTCGAGCTTCAAAGTAGAAGATACATTGGTAATAAAGCAAAATTGACAAATTGGATAATGAAAATTATTGATAAAGAAACTAAGCAAAGAGGAACTTTTATTGATATTTTTTCTGGAACTGCGATTGTTGCAAAATCAGCAATGGCAAAATATAAGAAAGTTATACTTAATGATATTTTGTATTCAAATGAGGTAACTTACAATGCTTTTTTTAAACATCAAAAGTGGAATAAAAAAAATATTGTTGAATTAATCAATCACTATAATTCTCTTGACGCTAAAAAGATTAAGGCAAATTATTTCTCCAAAAATTTCGGAAGCAAATTTTTTGAGAAAGATGTTGCAAAATTAATAGGATATATACGTGAAGATATAGAGAAAAAAAAATCCGAACTACTACTAAATGAAAAAGAATATTCAATTCTTTTAACTTCTTTAATATATACAATAGATAAACTAGCAAATACTGTTGGTCATTTTGATGCTTATATCAAAAAACCTATCAAGAAAAAGCCACTTAATATGAGGTTAATTCAGACGGAAGATTTCAAAGGTGCAGAAATATATCGTGAAGACTCAAATATCTTAGTAAAAAAAATAAAAGGAGATATTGCGTACATTGACCCTCCGTATAACTCACGTCAATACAGTAGGTTCTATCATATATATGAAAATCTTATAAAATGGGAAAAACCAAAACTCTATGGTGTTGCTCTAAAACCAGACCCTGAGAATATGAGTAAATACTGTACGGTTCAAGCCAAAAACACCTTTAGGGATTTGGTAAATAACCTTGATGTAAAATATCTTGCTGTATCCTATAACAATACCTATAAATCAAAAAGTAAGTCATCAGCTAATAAAATTAAGCTTGAAGAAATACAAGAAATTCTTGAGGAAATCGGTCCTACTAAAATATTCCAACAGTCTCATAAATATTTTAATGCAGGAAAAACTGATTTTAACGATCATAAAGAATATTTATTTCTCACTAAAAAAAATACCAAATAACTGATATTGTGATATGAATAATAAAGAAATTAAAATTTACCGCTCCCCATTATTTTATGTAGGAGATAAATATAAATTACTTCCCAAAATCAGTAAATATTTTCCCGATGATATAGAACGATTTATAGAACCTTTCACAGGTGGTGGCTCAGTATTTTTGAATATTAAAGCAGAGCAATACCTATTAAATGATATAGATCAGAATGTTGTTAATATTCATAGTTATCTTGTAAAACAGTCTGAAAACCCGGAATTATTTTTAAAACAGGTTAAAAAAGTGATTAAAAAGTATGGACTTTCTCGTTCATATGAAGAAGATATTGTTCCAAGCGAGTTAAAGGCTCAATGGAAAAAAACATATTATGCAAAATTTAATAAGGAAGGTTTCAATAAATTAAAAGAAAAATACAATTCAACATCAAAGAAGGATATCTTAGAACTTTACGTTCTATTAATTTACGGATTTAATAGAATGCTCAGGTTTAATAAAAAAGGAGAGTATAATCTACCTGTTGGAAATGTAGATTTTAATAAAAATGTACTTACTTCCCTTCAAGAATATTTTTCAACTACTAACAAAAGAGATATAAGGTTATTTAATTTAGATTTCACAGATTTTTTAGATTCTATTGATTATCAAAAAAATGACTTTGTATATCTTGACCCCCCTTACCTAATTACATTTAGCGAATATAATAAGTTATGGAATGACGAAAATGAGCAGAAGCTCATCAATTTCCTCGAAAAACTAAATGAGAAAAATATAAAATTTGCTATTTCAAATGTGACCCATTATAAAGGTAAAACCAATAAGATATTCCTTGAATGGAGTAAGAAATATCACTCTTATAATATTAAAAGTAACTATATTAGCTATCACGACAACACGAATAAAGTTTTTAACGAGGTATTAGTTACTAATTTTAAAAAAAATGATAAATCAATTTTAAAAGAGAAACAAGGTTCCAAACTAAAACTCTTAGAAATCCAATCTTAAATTATTATGGCCAAAAAACCAACTTACAAACCATTACTTTTCACTACTACTTTAAGGAATCCCAAAAGGATGAAGGGTTTTTTAAATGTATTCCAAAATTACGACGGGATGGTTTTAACTAATGAGTTAGCTACAGAGATTATCGGCGATTTAATTAAATATGGATTGTACAGGCCGATGAAGATCAGTAAAATTGTAAGGGATAAATGGTCGACAACAAAGAGTGGTGAATTTTCAGATTTACTATTAAATGTAAATGAAGTTCAAGAAATTTTGGATAATAACCCACAGGCACATAAAGAAGCCGGATTTGATAGAGGTTGGCCTTCGCGATTTGCAACGTATTATGACTTTGCAAAGGAATTAGGCTTTGTTTACTTTTGGCCAGGAGAAGAAATAGAATTTTCTGAAATAGGGTTACGATTGGCAGATTCTATTGAAGTAATAGAAGAGGGAGAAAATATACTTGTAAATGAACCTCACCCAGAATTTGAACAACAAGCTTTCCTTCACGCCCTTGCAAAGTATCAAAGAAATAATCCCTTTATTAAAGTCCTCAATAGTAATGTACCTTTAATTCTACTCCTCCAAACGATTCAAAAATTAAATAATGACCCTGATTTTAATGGTGCGGGAATTTCTAAATTAGAAATTCCATTGGTTCTCTATTGGAAAGATAATGATTCTGAAAGACTTTATCAAAGAATTAAATTACTACGAAAGGAATACGGATATGATCCAAGCTGGGAAATCGTAACTGATATTTGTAGAAACGAAATAATGAATGGTGAAGATATTGTAAGAACCGATAAATCAATAATGGTTGATTACCCAGATGAATTTATACGAAAAATGAGATTAACAACATTGATTTCATTGAGAGGTGGAGGTAGGTTTATTGATATCAATAAAACCGAAATTAACAAAGTTGAATATGTATTAAATACGTATTCAGATTATCCAACATTTGAATCAGAAAAAGAATATTTTGATTATATGGCGGAAATGGATGCCAATTTAATTTCCATTGAAAGTGAACCTCTTACCATTGATCAAAATGATGAACAACTACTAAAATGGGTAGATTATTATACGTGGGAAACCATTAAAAAAGAACTTTCAAGTTTATCCACTAGGAAAAATTCAAGTGATGATGTCCTAAAACTATTATCTCATCCAATTCGATTAGAATTTTTAACCTCTTTAGCGATAAAAGCAAAATATCGAGATTTAAAAATCATACCAAACTATCCTTCTGATGATGAAGGAATTCCTACCTCTACAGCAGGAGGCCAGGGTAATCAAGGTGACATTGAATGTTTTGAAGGTAATAACGGGATATTGGTTGAAGTGACTATGTCCGGAGGAAGAACTCAGACAATGATGGAAGTGTGGCCAATTGAAAGACATCTTGAAGAATTTTCAAAAAAAGTGAAGGAAAACTCTATGTGTCACTTTATTGCTCCAAATATCTATGTAGATACTATTAGTCAAATTGATTATGTAAGAGATAAAAGAGGATATCACATTAGCCCACGTTCAATTGATGAATTTATAAATTATCTGGAAGAGAGTGAAGAATTATTTGAATCACTTTAAAGGTACAATTTGAAGTCTTTTTTATTAAAATATTCATTTATAAACTATGTAAATGAATATTTTAATAAAAAACAAGGACATAACTTACTTTGCCGAAACAAATTTCCGCAATGAGCGGAAAACTTTTGGTATATACCAAGCTGACAGGTTACTCCACACCTATATCATAGGAAAAACCGGTGTTGGTAAAACCACTCTCCTAAAGACAAAACTTCTTCAAGATATTTATTATAAAAGGGGTTGCTGTTTATTTGACCCTCACGGAGATTTAGTTGAGTCAGTGATAAATGAAATACCGGAAAATAGAAAGCAAGATATCGTTTATATAAATATCCCAGACAAGAGCTTAAAACTTGGTTATAACCCAATTGAAAAAGTCCCATATCACAGGCGTTCTTTGGTTGCTTCAGGATTAATTGAAATTTTTAGGAAATTATGGGGAGATAAGGCCTGGGGACCAAAAGTTGAAAATATACTGCGTTATATTTTATTAACCCTTTTAGATCAGGAACACGCTACCTTGCGTGATATCATTGTAATTATTCATAACGAACATTACAGGGAAGATTGTCTCAGAAACATTATAGACAAAGATGTTAAGGAATTCTGGAGAAAAGAATTTAAACAATACTCAAAAAACGATTTTGTGCCGGTATATAATAAGATTGGTGCCTTTCTTTCTCACCCGGCATTAAAACAATTTACAGTTGAAAATGAAAATCAAATAAATATTAGTGACATAATGAATCAGGAGAAAATACTTCTAATTAATTGTTCAAAAGGAAGGCTTGGTATTGATGGTTCAAATGTGATTGGTTCAATGTTATTGAATGCCATTACATCGGCTGCTTTTTCTAGAATAACTATTAAAGAAACAAACAGAATTCCTTTTTTTGTTTATCTCGACGAGTTTCAAAATTACACAACAGAAACTGTATGTAGTATGTTGTCTGAACTAAGAAAATTTCGGATAGGCTTGATAATGGCTCATCAATATATTGCTCAACTTAATCAACCGATTCGAGATGCGGTACTGGGTAATGTTGGAACTATTATTTGTATGCGTATTTCTCTCGATGATTCAAAATATATGGAACGTCAATTTCATCCTGTTTTTCAAACCACAGATTTTATCAACCTTGGAAATTATGAAATGTATCTAAAGCTTTGTATTTATGGAAAACTATCTAAAGCCTTTAGTGCAAAAAGCATCCAATGGAAAATACCAGAACGGTAATATTTGAAGTCTTTAACATCCCTTCTCGTTCATTCATACTTAAGGAAATTAAAAATTAAAAAGTATGGAAACAACACTTAAAATTAAAGAACTAATTTCAGCTCACGAAGTGCAGGTTCACTATAAAAGACCCGTTTTTGATTCAATGATAAAGATAACTTCTTCCAGGCAATCAGAAACTATTTTTAGAAAGTATATTGATGCAAAACGTATTGATCACAAGGAGTTTTTCTGGATTTTATTATTAAATAATTCAAACAAGCTTCTTGGGCTATCTGAAATATCGATAGGTAATGATCTTGGAGTAATTGTGAATGTTAAGGAAATTTTTCAATTAATCATTAACACAAATTCGAGTAGTGTAATTTTATGTCATAACCATCCTAGCGGAAACATTAATCCTAGTACAAATGATAAGCTACTCACAAGTAAAATGATAGCCCTTGCTGAAGTTATAAATGTGAAGGTTTTGGATCATATTATTCTTACCAGTGAGAGTTATTTTTCATTTGCTGATAATGGAATGATGATTTGAGATATAATTATTTAAACCACCCTTTGGGGTGGTTTTATATGCTATTCAAAAAGTTTTGATTGTTAACAAGACTTAGTTCAAGAATAGATTTCCAATAATTATATCCAAAGCTTCTCCTGTTTGCTTCACTTGTATTTGTTACTAACCTTACTATTTCATTTATAGGTAAGTCCTCTTTGTTAGTTTCTATTGTATTTCTTAGAGGAGTAATTACTAAATCCACGTTAAGTTTAAATCTATCTAAAAGATGTAACTTAGTATAATGGCTTTTAATTAAAAGAAATAAACTATTGTCAATGTTATTTGGATTATCCAATTTAAAATTAACATCTACAATTCCATCTACTATATTAATATCAGCAAACAGGTATTGTTCTTGAGGTAATGTATCTAAATATAAATTTAAAAATAGAGGACTATTATTTTCCTTCCAACGTATACCTTTATAAGAATTGCATTGTGTACAGGATGGGAGAAGATTAATTGGATTTACAATATATTCAGAATATTCTTCTTTTGGCACGTAATGATCAAATGAATTAATCTCGTTAATAGTACAATTTTGACAAGTATTAATAATTCTATTTAATTCAGATGTTGTCAATTTAACTTTAAGTCTTTGAATTAGAGAACTTCTATATGAATAAAGACTCATAAGGTCATTTTTACATAATAACGACATCGGTTTAGGTGCTAAATTGACCAATGAATTTGTTGCAAAACAATTTCTATAATCATCAAAACACTGAGAAATAGCTGGATTGTAAGAGTTTAATCTTGTCTTATAATCTGGGTCAGTAGCAGTGTTATTTTTTGAACGAATAACATTTTGATGAAAATCAAAGTCTGACTCTTCATATGGTTTTAAATTACGCATTATGATTTGAGATTAAACTTTTAATGTAAATTTTAGCATTTAAGCTTAAAGGTATATTATCTGACTCAAAGATTGATACCATCCCCTCAAAAGTATAGCCAAGACTTACCAATTCATTAATCATAGTCTTATAATGTTTTGGGATTTCCTTATTTCCGAAAACTTCTTCGGTTAAAATTGATGTATTTTCACCAAAAGATTCTATTGAAATTTTTCTAATTGAAGAAACAGTTTCGTGTTTTTCTAATACGTAAACATTCTTTGAAAAAATTTCGCGTATTATTAAAGGTGAATGAGTTGTGATTATACAATATGACTCAAATTGATTAACGAGTTCATATATTGTATTTACTAATTGCGTTATTGCATTTGGATGTAAGTGAGTTTCAGGTTCATCAAATAAGAGTATAGAATCAAATCTTATATTTGCTACGATCTCAGTAATAATAAACAATATAATACTTTGACCAGAACTTAATTTATTTTTAGTCTCTCCAAATTTAGTAATATCTACACTGAGCCCATCATTTTCTAAATCATTCACGATAAACTCATCAACCAATTCGTCATCAATAAAATTTAGGAGTACATTCCTCCACCTATCCATCCTTTTGAGCTCTTTAATTTTTTTCCAAGAGTGATGAAACCTTAATGTTAATCCCCTTTTACTATACGAGTCTCCTTCATCCGTTCTAATTCCACAATATACATAATTGAATGTCTCTGTTTTTTTAGGAATCTCAAAATTGTCAAAAACACTATAGGATACTGCTATAATTTTACTAAAAAGGGGTGTTCTGGGACTAAAGTTCTTATCTTTTTTTAAAGAAATATCTTTAGGCAATGTTGTAATTAATTGAGTTTTTCCGGTACCATTATTTCCTATAATTCCATATACTCTATTCGGAACTGGTTTTTGGTTATTAAAGTTAAAATCAATATCTAAAATTTCTTTTGAGAAGTTAGGTTTAAAAAAGTATTTAAATGAATAAAGATTAGATAAATCGAAGTCATATAGAACATACTTAGCTTGTCTTAAAAGTCGTTCAGCAAAATCATCTCTAATTAAAGAGGTTATAAAAACATCATTGTTTTCATATTTCTCTTGGATAGAGTTAAAAAATGCCGCGTCTTTTAATGCAAACAAAACACTTTCAAAATCTCTTCCAAAGATTTTTTTTAAATTTTTATAATATGTAATATCCTGTCCTAAAGAACAAAAAGTTTTTTCAAGAATAAAAAATTCATCGGGTATTGTTGAAGTGTTTTTTTGATTCTCACTCATTATTTTAATATCCCCAACTTGGTGAACAACACCTTTTTCATCATAGTAAAACAAATAAAATAATGTATAAAACCCAAAATCATTCCACCCGTTATTGTGAGAGAGTACGAATGCCGGAATATTTTTTTGGCTTGAAAGATTCCTGATTTTATTATAAAAAAAACCATTGCTTTGAACATAAAAAGGAATCGAATTTTTAGAGATATGGATTGATAAATTTTCCGGATTTTTTCTTTGGATTAAATAAACTGGTAACCCATCATCATTATAGTCTTTCCTATAAAGCTCTAAATCATCTTGCTCTATAAACGAATTTATAAAAAGAACAAATTTTACAATATCGTCCTCATTTTCCCGAAAACGTGGGTCAACGACAGTCTCTAAAAATTTTATAAAAATATCATCTTTATCAAATAATCGAAATCGTTCAATAAAAAGGTAGTCGATATCCCAATCGTCGTTATTTATAGTATGTTGGATGGTATCTTCAAGCGCATTAGAAAACCTATCATCTTCTGAGGGCAAATTTTCTAAATCCCATATTTCATTGAGAAATGGTATAAAACCATCTCTTTCAGAGAATTTTCCAAAGGCATTTTCCTCCTTCTTAATCGAATTAAAAAGGTTTATTTTATTTTTTTTTGAAACTTTATAAACTGCCATAAATTTTCCCGACTTTATTCAATATTCTTTCTAATGAATCCATATTTAGCATAAAACACTTTAAGTTAACTATACTTTATTGTATCAAATATAGGGTTTTTGTTATAGCTCAAGGTATTAGTGCTAAAATTGTCGGGGGATTACAGCAACTAAAATACTTTAGAAAAGCTATCAAACAAACTTTTTATTATGGTTTATTTAAAGTGTTTTAATTAACTTTAAAGAATATTTTCAACGAAAATGACTCTCTATCAATTCATACAACTTAGTAAAGAAGCAAAGCATACTACATTATCAACGAAAGGAGTGTTTGTAGATTCGCTGGTAATTTATTCCAACCCAAATTTTCAATATCAATTGTATGCTATTGATCGTTTTTTTGTAGAACTCATTTATGATTTAAAAAACGATAACTTGATAAGTATATCTGCATTCTATGAAAGTAATAAGCTAAATAAATATTACAATCATATTGATATATATTTGGATTAATTTTCATCAAATATTTATTGAAGGTGATAATCAAGTTTTAGTTGAACTTGATTAAATATTAATTAATGCCTTTGCACCTATTAAATAAAGAAATTACCTCGAAAGAATATGATTCTGTTCGAGGTGTTTTTTTAGGGTGAGGAATTATAGGGTTTAAAGATAAAAACCATATTCAAATCGCATTAAGAAATCCCAATTGTATTAAAGGCTACTTTGCACCGAGAGCACTTGGTAATAAATATCCGATCTTTCGCATCTTTTCCCTATTTCCTTTAATTGAAAATTTCATTCTTTTTTAATAAGTAATCACAGTAAAAATAAGGACAAATAATCATCACGCTTGTGCGTGTGTTCATCATTTCTGCAAGGAATGCTCTTTTAGATTCCTCCTTGCAAAAATGCTTAGCCCCACACTAATAACGTCACGTGTATTATTCGTTAACCTTATTTAATACTATGACTACAAAAAACCTTATTAAAGAATTAGAAATACTTTCTCAATCAAAAGAAAATACAATTGAAAAAGCTGTCGCAATTGAAGCTTTAATGCACGATGACGTTTCGGCTTTCTTTTCAGACCTATTTCAATATGGATGTGTATCAGGAATGGTTAATTCATTAATCTATTATGTAGATACTCATACCTTTTTTGATACTCATTACCACCAAATTGAAAATATTAGAACTGAATATGAAGAAAGTACCGGAACATCATATGTCATTAAAAGTGATTTAAAAAATGACCTTGCGTGGTTTGCCTTTGAATATATTGCTCTTCAAGTATCACAAAATCTTGGGCTTGATGTCTGAGTTTTTTTTATTAATGGGGTACATTTATTTATTGAGCCTTTTATCAAAATCCTCAAAAAACTCAGCCAAGGTCATTTGATGCGCATCAAGGATTTTCAGTAAGCTTTCAAAAGTAAAGTTCGTTCCCTTCTCCATCCTCCAGTACTGCATCCGTGAGATGCCAAATTCAATGGCAAAGTTTTCATAGGAGGTAAAGCCTTTTTCTTTGCGTATCTTCTCTAGTTTTTTCGCCACATATTCAATACGGGGGTCGAATGCTTTCTTTAAGGGGGATTTCTTTTGAGCCATTTTTAAGATACTTGTTTGTGTATCACAAATGTGACATATATACCCCTAAAATATTACCCCATATAATTTACCTCACATATAAACATTTTTTGTATGTTTGTCTTAACGAACCTTTTAATTTTCTCATTATGAAACATTCAATACTTTTTTTCATAGTGCTTGTGCTCTTTTCCTGTTCAGAAAAAGAGGTGTCACTTGAATCACTGGTGAACAGAAATGGCTTACTCTATGAAGTGAACAAAGATAAACCCTATACCGGAAAAATAACCGATCACTATGAAAACCAACAGCTTAAAACCATTGGATATTATAAACAGGGGTTGAAACATAAGGAGTGGAAAGAATTTCAAGAAAACGGACAACTGCTCTTTCGGACAAACTATGCTTTAGGAAAGCTAAATGGTGAGGTCGAAGAGTTTTACCTTGATGGGGTGCGCAAAGAATTGAGGGAGTATAAAAATGACAGCCTTAACGGGACATTTAAAACGTATTATTCTAGCGGTGAACCCTATCTCGAAGGAACCTATAAAGATAATTTAAAGGAGGGGCTTTGGGTCAACAATGGCAGGAATGGGACAAAAATTGAAGAAACATATAGCCAAGATGCACGGGACGGTCTCTATCGTGAGATAAATGCCTCAGGAACGGTAACCTTTACCGGAAACTATTCCGCAGGAAAGAAAGAGGGATTATTTGAAGTTTTTAATGATACCGGAATCACAACGAGGGAAACCATTTTTGAGAATGATGTGGTCATTGCTGAAAAGAGTTATGACAATCAAGGGAACCTCACCTTTGAAGCGGAGTATCCGGGAACCGGCATCTGGTATGTGAATGCTACTAAACGTGCCGAAGCTACTTTCAACAATCAAAATTATATACAGCCCCAAAGTTTAAAAATGTGGAATGGAGCTAAGGAAATCAAACCGATGGAAATCCTCAATGAAAGTGTATGGAAGAGCCCGTATTTTAATTCAGGAAGAGGATGGTACCGGGAACATTATATCTACCGATTTAATGCTAACGGTTTTTACAGCAAAAGTTATCGGTACTCAAGGAATAGTAATCCCAATTTAAATCGCGGGGATTTAAGCGGCACCGTCAATAGCGGTCGTTGGGAAATTTATGTCCCTACCTTACCTGAACTTGGGATAAAGATAACGGCTTCGAAAAGTTCGCAGGGGTTTAAAGATGAGTTTTTATCCATCTCAGAAATCACCAATTCCTATTTCATAGTGAACGGTCAAAAAATAATGCGGGAATAACGGTGATTATTCTCTTTTGTGTAACCTAAAATTTAATTAAAATGAAAAAAACATTTTTCTTTTCAACCCTCTTGATGGTATGTACCCTCATTGTTTCTTGTGGAAGTGATGATGATGCCAAAGGTATTGAGTTAAGCGGAACCAGTTGGATAGGTACGGGAAGTACCGACTCGTCCCGTTCCATAACCTTTATTAGTGATACTAATTACAACTACACCGAACCGGGAGGTGGCCCAAATGGCACTTATACCTTCAATGGTTCAAGTGGGGTGTTGACTGACAATTATGGAACAATCCCCTTTAGTGTGAACAATGATTTGCTGACCATTGACTATGATGGTGGTACGGACGGGTACGTTGATACGACCGGGAAAGAAACCTTTATACGGCAATAAGAATGAGCACGAACTTTGTTTGTAATAGCAACCCGGGATGTTTTATTCTGGGTTGTTTAATTGGTTTATATTTTAATTTTTATCCATATTTTCGCCACTTAGGTTTTACAAAGATGAATTAGAAAAAAATAAAAAGAGAAGCCAAGCTTCTCTTTAAAATTTAATTGTATCGATCTTCTTCAATTTTATTAACAAAATCTAGCAGTTCATCAATCTCTCTATTGAGTTGAACACAGTCTTCCTCAAATTTATTTTGGAACTCTTTTTCAGAAACCACTTTTCTTGTTTTAACAAAAGGAGTGTTTTCAAAACCTGGAAGAGTATTGATGGTACGAAAAATTTCTTTTTCAATATGATCCCAAGAAGAATTTTGAGTTTTTTCAACACAGATGACACCCTTAATTGACTTAAAGGATTCGTGCAGTGTGCCAGCAAATTTGATATAACGGATATTTGGGTTTGGCACTTCGGTAATATGAATATTCATTTGTTATTGTTTTAATGGGTTATCAAAAAATACTTATGTGAAATACTCTTTGAAAACCCATTAATAACCCTTTCAATATCTATAATAGCATATAGAAATATAATGTCAATAGCATTTACCTAATTCCAGTTATCCAGTTTGTTCTGATCTTCAGAAATCCAACCTCTTATTCTTTCAATTGATGCTTCAATATCATTGATTTTATCATCCATTTCATCTAACCAACCTTCAGCTTTCCTCTTCCAGTTATCGCTGTATGATTCAGAAATTTTATCTCTAAGGTTTCTTCTACTGTCTTTAATTTTTTCTAAAGCATTGGTGGCTTTATCCAGCTTTTCTTTATTTTTTGAAATGTTATTTTCAATACTCCCCCTGATTCTTCGACTTTTTTCTTGCTTTTCCTCCCAATCCCTCTGCTTCTCGTGTCTTGCTTTTTCTCTTTCGATTTTAGTTCTCTCGTAATTTACTTGAGAAATTTCCTTATATCGGGACCAAAAAAGATTATGGCTAGATCGAATATCAGAGAAGCGCAGGAATACTTCTGCCTTATCTTCTCGAGTCATTTCTAATTTAACACTTTTAAAATAAGCTCCAGCCTCTTTAAGTTTTGAGCCTGCCCACTTCATATCTTCTACTTTAGTCTCCAGTAATCCAAAGGAGAGTATTTTACCTATTAATAAATCCCCAAGCCAATCATATTCAGTATAGCGAAGCATATCGTAAATTTCGTTTTTTCTTGTGCTCGACAAACCCTTGATTTGTCTATTTTTTTCTTGAAAGGCTTTATTTCTCAAATCGAAAAACTTTTGCCAAGCAATAGACCTTTCTTCTTTTGTAGGGTATCTTATGCTCTTAAAGTCCTGGTGTATTTCTCCACATAGATCGAAAATTTCTTTCCACTGATAGGGGTTAAATGAAGTAAATAATCCTGATGCATAATTAATCGCAGAATCAAGACTCTCTATCTTTTTATCTAATCTCTCCCAGTTTTCATTAAGAAGATTAAACATTTTACTTTGATTAAGTGATTGAAAGATAAAGTTATAAAAAATACTTAGAAGCAAGATTGCCTTTTATCAGATAAGTTCATCTTCTAAAAGGCATCTTGGCAATGGAATAAATTCCCTTTGCAAACCCAATAAAATAAAAAACCACAACAAATTAATGTTATGGTTTTATTCTTTTTAATACAAACTACTTAATCGTAGTCTCTATCTTCTCTTTGATTTGTTTTCATAGTGGTAAGTATTAAGGTTAATTTAATTTTTTCTTGTCTAAAATTATACCAAAATTAAAAATTATGTGCAAATATAAACTCTTATATGTTGCTAAATGTAGTTAATCTACCTTTAAACTCCAATTTTTTGGGAGTATATTAATATACGCACCATTTCCTTTAAGCATCCATTTTTTAGATTCAATAGCTATAGAATTACTATCTCTATCAATAAATATACCATTTCTAGGGTTAGAAGCAGTACCGAAAAGATTACCGTGAAGCTCAACATCTGGATGATCAAAAACTAAGCTAATTTTAAAGTTTTTTGCTGATGTTTCTAATCTAAAAGAATAGGTTAAATCATCAAGTGGAATAATTCTTTCTTCTATTATTTTAACCTCACATTTATCATTGAAGTTTAGATTAAAATTCTTTTGATTATCACGATAAATCAAATATGTTTTAATTGTATAATCTTCATCATATTCATACATATTTTCTGAAAATGTCTTTATTTCTATATTATCCAATATTGAAATAGGCGATTTTGCATCTAACCATACATCAAAATTAATAATCTTTCGAATATTTTTATCTTCAACACCAAGTATATTTTTAAACCTTATTTTTGGTCTTAAAAAATCAAAAAGTTCAATTGTAGAGTTTTGAGGATTAATTAATTTAAAACGAGTGATAACCTTCTTTTTTAAATAAGTTTTATCTTCACTAAGAGAACAATAAGCAGACTCCTGATAAAATTCAAAATAAGGTTCTGTTAAATCATTACAAATTTGCTTATCAAGTTCAATTAAACCTAAATCTACATTATTAGATTTCTTATCATAAATATTTTTTGTTGCTCTTTGCCTCAACTTCATAAGCGCCTCATAGTTTTGATGTTTTAAATAATCATCATCAATAAGTATATCTGAAATTCTTTTCTCAAAATAATTTTTTGTTGACCTAATCTCGAAAATCATACCTATTAGTCCCCCAACAAGTAAACCTTGGCCAATATTATAAAGTAGGGATATTGCTAAATCTCGAAAATCATCTTCCCATAAACTTGTCGGTATAAACCTAACATCTACTAAACTACCCAATGTAATTAAGGTAATACCTATTACGGCTGTAATTGACATAAAAACCCCCATTGGGATTGAAACTTTATTTTTTATACGCATAGGGTTTAATTTAAAAATTTAATAAATTTAAGAAAAACAATTAATTACCTATATTTTTTATGTTATTTTCCTTTTCATTACTTAATAATTTAGTGTCTCTGAGAATTGTAACTTCCTTCAACCTTTGATTAATTCTCATATTAATCTCTTTAATTTTTTCATTTGAATACCCTAAAGTTTTTAAACGATACCGTCTTTTTTCTCCTTGTACTCCGGAAATATTGCCACCACGTTCATAGAGAGTAAGCCCATTCTTTTGAAGTAATTGGTAAAAGTTTTTTTCAGAACGTGCCTTGGTATAAGCAAGAGCTAACTGATAGTGTAAATTTTGTTTTTCTGATGTTTTACCTGCCAAATTCATTTGAACTTCAGCATCTTTTAACAAGGCTTTTTTTTTACGTGATTTACTTTACTAAATACGAGCCCGAGTTCTCTATTTTGTCTTTCCATCGTAAGTTTTATTTGCTCAAATTCCTTTCTTGTTTTTCTAACCACCTTGCCGGTTGCAAACTCAACAGATGATATAACAAAATGTATATGGAGGTGATCTTTATCACTATGCATCGTTGAAACTACCAATGAATTTTTACTTCGTTCCTGAATGTATTTCCTGGCAATTTTTTGAAGTGTTTCAACCGGAAGTTTATCGGTGTCATTTTTGTGAAAAGAAATAATCTCGTGATAAGCTACATTTCCATTCTCTCTTTTTATCAAGCGGTTTTCATTGTTTTGGACAAACTGAGAATACATATTCTCAACCCGTTTTTCGGTAAGCTCAACCTTTTGCTCAGGCTTATCTATATTTTGCAGTTGATTACTTAGCGCTCTATCACCTCGAATACAATGAGATATAACAAACCCCTCTTCACGATTGTTATGACCCGTGAGAATGTAGTACAGGGCTTTCTGAACACCTTTTACCGTTTTTATGGACTTTGATTTAATAATCATTTTCTTTCTGCTAAGTATAATTCTATATTTTCTAAGCTATCACGTATGTTTTCGAGGGATTCAATATGTCTGTTATCTAAGTATTCATCAATTTGAAAAATAAGAGACATTATCTTCTGCTGTACTTGTTCAAAATCGTTGTCGGGTACAGAACAGTTCTCATTGAGGCTTTTCAAGAGGATGTTTTTGATATGCTTGGTAACCGATAATTTACCACGCTGTGTATTTATTTTTTCTAGTGTTGCGAGGCTAATTCCAATTGTAAACTCCTTGTATTTTTTTCTCCGTTCTTTGTTGTAGTATTTATGATACAAACGCCAATACTCTTTTTTTGCTTTAACAATATCGTTGTTATTGAGGTTTTTCTTTTGGGGTAAAACCTCGTTTAAATATTCGTGTATGGAGGCATATTTAAACATTGCGATACTGTTCTATATCTAAATATTTTACTTCGTGCTGTTTTACTATTTCTTCGTCAGCACTATCATTAGGAGGCTCTAATTCAAGGAACTTTACCAACCTCTTTTGTTTATAATATGGAGTGGTTTTTGCATAAATCGGGCGCATACCGGAAGGAATAATGAGTACCCTATCTTTGGGCATCGTTCTGATTTCATCTGCGGTTTTAAGGCTACGTATTCGTTTGCCACCAGTTTCCTTATCTTCATAGGTATATTGTCCCAAAATTTTCTCAAGTCGGTTGCACTCATCAGTAAGTCCAGTGAAGTAAACTTTCGTGGCACAATTATTTAAAATGGTTTTTGCATTGTATTCACCATAATTGTTATATAGTTGATTTTCTGACTGTAACACTCCTAAGATGGGAATTTTGAACTTCCTCGCATTAGAAATTATATTAGCGAGATTGGGTAAAAAAAGTGAAGAAAGTTCATCAATTATTACAAAGATGTAATCGTCATTATTATTTGGTAATTTTTGAAATATTTCAGAAAAAAATTGTTCAAAGAAGATACTCAAAATAGTACTGTAATATGTCATATCGCCTAAAGGGCATCGCAAAAACAAAACAGTTTTTTCAGTTCTCAGTGAAGAAAAATCAAAGGTATCAGTACTTGTCAATTTTGATAAAACTTCATCATCAGCAATAAAGGAAAGAGAAGCTTGAGCGGATGAAATTATTGATGCTCTTGTATTTTCAGAATTTCCAATAAGTGATTTATACTTTTGCCATAGCTTTGGTGAGGCCTTATCTGCGAAAAGAGCGTCAATAGTTCCTGACTCTCCCTGGAGCAGTTCTAATAGATAAAAAACGTTCGTTAAGTTCTGACTCTCTTTAGGTGCGTTATCAAGGAGAAAATGCATAAACATAGATATGAGTTCTACCGCCTTATTACTCCAAAAATCTTTATTGTCTTTAGTAGTTGCTCTCACTAAAATTTGAGCAATTTTATTAATATCGGCATTTGATTGAATCCGATGCATCGGATTATAGTAAATAGAGTTTTCCGGCATCGTAAAATCTAAAGCACACACTCTAAAACCGCGTTTTAAAAAATAGTTTTTTGTTTTATAAATTTCTCCGCTCGGGTCATTAATAATCATCGAGGACCCTATATTAAAACAAGAGGGATACACAACAGTTGTCGTTTTACCCCCTCCTGATGGAGAAATAATCATCATATTATTCTGAGAATCATTTATAGATAAATGTTTTTTTCCGGTTACAGAAAAACCCTTATAACTTGCAGAGAGTAGTTTTGTTTCGCGTTCAAATTGAGCATTGAGGGAATGGTCTTTTTCAGCAATATTCTCCATTGCCCTATCTATGGACTCCTCCAGAAATTCCAAAACTCGTATTATAAAATCTTGAACATTCATCTTTCAACAGATTTTTGCAATACCATATTAATGGCGTTGAGTAGCATCTCAAGCCCTTTTGTTGTTATAAAAAGGAGAATTAAGACAACCTTCATACATAGGTTAAAAATTATTTCTATCCATTTCATAAGCGATAGTTTACATATTAGCTGAAATAGTGAGGGGTATCTTAAGACGTCTAAAAACCTCTTTATATACCTTAACCAGTTTCATAAATTCTTGATTATCTTTTGCGTCATAGGGGATGTAGATAATTTGTAACGACACTCCACTGACGTCAAAATCTTGTGGTACTTGCTGTAGAAATTTCTCAACAACAAGGTCAGGGTTTTCATTTAAAATCTTATAATCACGAGATAAGTACCAAGAATAAAAATTTGAATTTTCTTTAAGGTCAGAAAATACTATTAATTCTTTTCGGTCTGCTGTAAGCTTGCTGAGAGCTTGTAGTTCTCGTAAAATCGGGTTAAAAATTGAAGAATGTGTTTGAAGAAACGTATCCTTTTCCTTGGTTACCACTTCAATGATTCTATTCTTGAAACTCGAAACTTTCTTATTTCTCAAAAGACTATTTTCAAACAGCTCATTTCCTAAGGGTAAAACTATTTCGTCTAAAGGAGTATAGTCAAGCTGGCTTATTTTTCTATATCGAAAATGTGCCGATTTCCATATATCGTTCCCTAAATCGAAGCGGTCAATGATAATGTTGGGATCAGGTGAAGCGATAAAATCCGGCTCGGTGATATCCTCTAACACGGACATAACCATAGTTTCATATTTACTTGAGCCTTTGTTAAAATCCTCACAGGAAATCGCACTCAGAATGAATATAAGCCCTATATAAGTAGTTATTGTTTTCATAACGATAGTTTGTTTAGATTAATTTCTTTGATAGTATGTTTGAACCAGAGGTGGTCCCTCATCAAAACAAACCGGAACAAGCCTATCTAACCTATTTGTAAGGTTTGTAGTAACATAAGTTTCGTACGCTTCACTATAGAGAGTCAAAATATACGCTTCAATATTAGTAGCATAAAGCATAATCTGAGCACTTGAGACCCTATTGTTCACTTTATTATCCCGTCTTTTTTGACTTTCTTTTTCTAACCTGAGTTTTTCATTTTTAAACTCTTTCAGTTCTTTTTGTTTTACATTGAGCTCTTGGATTTTTTTAATCTCCTCTTTTGTTGGTTTTCCGTAGAAAGTTATTGCTGTTGCCACAGCAAAGAAAAATAGGTTCAAAATCATAAACACAAACGGGTTAAGACCGAGCCCAAAAAGTTCCGGATCTTGATTAAATCTTAAAGTTCGTAATGTCCCTAGGAAATAGAAAACAACAGCGAGGATGAGAAAAAATAAAACAGTAATGGAAATTCGTTGGGATTTAGTTTTACCTTTTCTTATAATATTAGGTATGATGTCGCTACAAAAGTAAATCACAACACCAAAACCAATACCAACTGCTATAGCTATTAAAAGTGTAAAACCCATACTTTCAAAAGCGGCGGCGGAGAATCCTATATCTGCAAATATGATAATGGCTTTCCAAAACTTAAGCCATATCCATTTTTTATCCTTACTAATAAGATATTGATCAAAGCGTTCAATATCAGCTTTCTTTTTGCGATTTTTTTCATTCACTAGATAAAGGTCTTGGGTGATTTGCACTTGTTCTTCATCATCCTGTTTCTCCTTTTCAGTAGTGTGAAAATAGTCAGCCTCAGCTTGGATTTTCGTTTTAGCATAGTGAACAATCCTTTGGTATTTGCTCCTTATAATTCTAAAATGGGAGTTCCCTTTTGTATCGTTCGGATCAGGTTGATTAATTTCTCCTTGTTCACGAGCAATAGGAATTGCAACTTCTTCTACAATTCGCTTGTGCTCTTTGTCAATGTAATTTTCAAGTTCTGCATTACGATATCCGTCTATTTTGATCCCGTAATTGTTGGTGATAAGATTTCTCATAATTGAAGATTTTAAGGTTAATAAAAGTGTAATTACTATTCTTTGAATTGATTATTTAACCAAATCAAGGATTCGTTATCCTTAAATTGATTCAAACCAATTACAGTTAGCCGTTTGGCAACATTATAAAAATGGTTTCTTTGTGATTCTGCTAGGTGATATTTACTAAGTTGAAACTTTGTATGAGCATTCAAAAAGTGGTATTTGGGATTTTTAATATTTAGCTCATTCTCCTTAGCTATTTGAAAAATCTCTCCAAAATAATCGCTTGCGTATTCTAAATGCTTGGTGCCATTATTTGGGTTTTCACGGTGAAGAAAAGAATAATACTTACCCTTTAGGTAACAACTATACATTTGTAGCCCTGGGTTGAATGTTTCTACTTCTAAAGCTTTAAGTTTTTCATAGCCAAGTTCCCGGCCAATAGGGTTCTTGATTAGGTCGTTGATACTTCTTAAGTAAGAGAAGATTTCGTTTGAATTTTGAAGATTTGTTTTCATATGACACTATTTAAAAATTAATAATAGTGCCGTGTCATTTTTGAATTTAGTGAAGAAAACTTTGGAAGATTGGAAAAGTAGTAAATAAAAAAATCCTAAGATTTGAAGTTTTCACATTTCAAATTTTAGGATTTAATAAACGATATTAGGAGGAGAACCTCCTGAAACGTGAAGTTTTGACTTCACAAATTCCGTGAAATGCCACGGCGCTTTTATATCGTTTGAAACAAAACTAAGAAATTTTTTCTAATTTGCAAAGGAAAAATAAAAAAATAAATAAAAGCTTGGAAATCAAATATGACAAAAACAGAACTATAGCTGTTCTTGAATTAAGTTCAAGTGCCGTTAAAACTCTTTATAAAATTCCTGCTTACATTAATAAAAATAAAACAGATATAAGCAGATTTGATGGAGATACATATCAAGTAAATCTAAGTGCTTGCATCCAAAAAAAGATCATAGATATTGAGCTATTTAAAGCTAATGTATTGCCTATAATTGAAAAAAGATTTATGCAACTGCATAAATTAAATCCTCAAGCATTTAAGGTTGTCGCAACAGGATACTACAGATTAGCTAAAAATTCAATTGATATTTTATCTCTTTTAAGGGAAAGATTTTTCTCTTTATCTTCTAAAAGATATTCAATTGAAGTTTTAAAAATAGAAGAAGAAGCGTTTTATGGATATTTATCTTGGTTTGTAACTAATAAAGAAGCAGAAAATATAAACCTAAATAATAAAATCTGTATATATTTAGATGTAGGAAGTAGTACAACAGAAATTTTTGTAATAAGAGACTTTCAATTAATTAATGGTATGAGTATTCCGTTTGGTTACTTCAACATATCAAATATCTTAAATGCAAAAAACTTTGTTATATCAACGGACTTAAGAAAAATTAAAGAAGAAAATACCAAGAAATATCGTAGAAGGGTCACTAATTTAATAAAGGGTATGAACATTTCTTTTTGTGTCTGTACAGTATCAAAATTGAATACTACTACGTCAAGTAATGATGCTAAATCAGTGATAAGTGAATATAACATTGCAATTGAAAATATTATTAGAATTCTTGATTCTGATACTTCTGAAGAAGGTTACCCTAAATATTATGAGTCCTATGTCAAAAGTTTTACAGCAACAAGTCTTTTAGTTTCATTATTTAAAGAATTAAAAATTGACACTTATTATTTCAATTCAGCTGGGTTACGATATGGAATATATCATTATCACCTTGAAAAATTAAAAAACCCTTCTATATAGGAAGGGTTTAATCAGGTAAATTGATTGAAAATGAAAAAGCATTTTCAATGAGCCTTTCATAAATGTCAAACTTTAAGTAGAAATACTCATTAAAATCGTTAAAGGAATAAGCAATATAATAAAACATAGGGATAGGCTTATCATCATCGGTATAAGCCATCTTGTAGTCAAATCTATGTCCTTTTTTGATTTGCTTTTCTTTTTCTTCTTCTAGAAATGTTTCAAATTCCTTAAGAGAAACCTTTAATTCAGATAACCTAACTAAGATTTTAAGGTTGTACTCATAACTAGAATCCGCTTTAAATGGATTTTTTTTTGCCATAATTAAATTATTAAAAGTCTTTTTAACCCACAGTATCAGGTTAAAAAGATTTGTCAATAGCAATAAAATAATGATGTTGATTGATTGTTGAATTGGAAATAACTCGATAGAGTTATTCTACTTCAACAATCCTTTTCGGGGGTCGGAGTTTTTTACCGTTCCAGATCTTTATCTTGATTTTTAGAGCGAAGTTTTTGTAGTTCTTTTATACGACTTTTTTGTTGCTCTAACTCGTATGTTTTTTTGCCATCTCTTAATCCTTGAAGAAAATCATTATCCGTTTCAGTACGAATAAGCATTTCTATTAGTGTGGGATTATACTCTGCAAGGAAATAGGCATTATTAAACCCTTTAATATAATATGGTGTGGGTGTCTGTTCCATTAAAAGGTATCGTTTGCGTGATTATCGAGATAGTGAATAAGTGAATTATAATCATAAAGAATAATCTTCTTTTGAGGTTGAGTAAAAACAATTGCTCCGGTATCACGTAAATTTTGTAGTGTTGTCTTGCTCTTGATATTGAGAATTTCCATAGCACGTTCAGGTGACACCCACTTATCATTGTTTATTTTATGCTTCTCTTTAATGCGAGTCACCACTTCTTCAACAAGTGTATAAAAAGCTTCATCTTCAAGGCAGATAACATTCATCTAAAAAACATTTGTATAAATGTAATAAATTTTTTAAAAAGTAAGTACTGCATCTAAAGCCTCATCTTCTTCATTGTAAATGAAATTGGACTGATAATTAACTGTGGTGGTTATTGAAGAGTGCCTGTATAGCTTTTGAAGCATCTGTATAGGTATTTTAGCTCCTGATATATTCCCGAAGCTATGTCGGGCTATATGCATTGAAATATCTTTATCAATCTTGGCTAATGTAGCCACTTTAACTAAATGTCGGTTAAACTTTCTTGTGGCCGTTTGAATTTTACGTGTTACATCTTTTGAATCCTTAAGTTTTGCTTTTCTTAATTCAGGAAAAATAAAATAATCTTTTTTTGTATCAGAAGTTTTATACCCATCTAGAATTTGAAGTGCTTTCTCAGGCATTTTAAGGCTTACTAGCTTCTTATTCTTACTCATACGGTAATTCAGTCGTCCATCAGTGATATCGCCCCATTTAAGGCGCAATACGTCGCCTACACGAATACCTGCAAGATAGAATGAGAAGAGCCATACATTAAGTGCGTGTTGCTTTGCTTGGCTTTCGAGATTTAACGATTCCAATTTTATTATTTCATCTTTATTGAGCCCTACTTTATCACTTTCAGGAATACGTATCGTAACTTTCCCTCTTCCAAACGGATATAAATCTCGGTCAATCACTTCGTCACGAATAGCAATATTAAAAGTCGTTCGAATTAGAATAAGGTAATTAACAACGGTTCTTTCTGTAAGTTTCTTATCTCCTAATAAGTAACTTTTGAATCGATATAGAAACGACTCAGTAATATTTTCAAATGGTAGAGAAGCTGTTTTTGCAAATTCCTTAAGCACTTTTATTCGACCCTCTTCGGTCTTTGCTTGATGATGTTGCTCTCTCTTTATTAAAGTTTGGATATGCTTTTGAGCTAATTCAAAAAAATTAGTATCACTCCCCTTTTGAATCCGTTGTTTGATCTGGGAAACTGAGGTTGATTTAGAATCACTCTCTACTTCAAGGACTGTATCACTAATTTCAGCCATTTTAGATAACAAGAGATTATTCAATCGTTTTGAATTTGGATGATTCTTCTTAACAATTCGCTTTTGATCATCCCATTGATTTTCGGCAATATTAAATCCGGTGTAGATATAGGATGATTTTCTGTTTTTTGTTACTCTAATAGCTAAAGGAAAAAGACCTTGGCCATTCTTCTTTTTTCGTAATATTGCGGTAACTGTACTCATAATGAAGATGTTTTACATTTATAAAGGTACAACATAGGTACAACATTTCTTGGTTTTATATGGTTTTATTTGTATCAATTTATTCACAATCTGTTGATAAACAATGTGATAAACGACATATAGTTTCATAAAAATACATAGCGCCTAAAACTCATAACCCGAAGGTCACAGGTTCGAGTCCTGTTCCCGCTACTAAGAAAGCTTCACAGAAATGTGAGGCTTTTTTATTTATGTATACAATCAACCCACTACTTCTTCCTAATCGATTTGTATAAAAAATAAAGCAGTACTACAGAGACAATTAGTAACAATACAATATGAATGCCTTTAAGAAAGTCTAAAAACATTTGGTATAGGTTTAGTTTTTTAAGCTTTTACATATATAAACGACGTATTTATCTTCAAAAACGATAACTAAATGTTAAACTTTAGCAGTTGCTGTTTTTTTGGGTATCTTTAGTAAATGAGTAAGAGAGCACGCATTATTTTAGGAAGTATCGTTGGGCTATTGATTTTGATAGTGGTGGCATCATTTATTGCAAATCCCATTATCGAAAATAAAATCAAAGAAGCCATCGCCCAGGAAATCCCTGAGGAATTTCAAATTAATGATTATAAAATCTCAGTCAATACTTTTGGTGGTTCTGTATCTATTGAAAATTTAGAGGCTACTATAAAGGACACTATTGATGTATTTAAAGACTCCAGGATCAGCCTTAAGAAAGCTTCCATCAATGGGCTTAGTTACTGGAGATACCTTCTGTTTAATAAAATTGCAGTTAATGACATCACACTTTATGATTTGCAAATTATTACATACAAGGATACCACAAAGACAAACGACTCCCCTGAAAAACAACAAACCGATTTTAAAGAAAACATAAGCGCCGGGAAATTCACTTTGGACAACGCCTCTTTCTTATTTAAAAACACAGATGAAAGCATTGCCTTGCAAGTGGACAGCTTCAATTTTTCGCTCAAAAATGTGGAAGTCAATGAGACTACCCTGCAAGAAAAAATACCCTTTTACTTTTCTGAAATGGAAGTGGATACCCGTGACTTTTTCTATGAAATCAATGAAAATGAAACCCTCTCCCTAAAAGAATTTTCCATAAAAACCCAACAACTCAAAATCACGGATATTGCAATTCAAACAAAGGCAGACACACTGAATAACCACGAAAAGTCCAAAAATGAAAATGGGCGCACAGACATAAAAATACCATCGCTCACCATAAGCGATCTTCATTTTGAGGTGGTAGATGATACTTTTCAGCTTTTAGGGGAAAATCTAGAGCTGGACAACCCCATTGTACTCATTCAAAAAGGCTCAAACAAGATTCCTGATAAAACTAAAAATACCCAAAAAGAAGAGAAGAACAATGAAATGCCACTGCCATTTTCTTTAGGGTCTATAACCATTAAAGATGCAGGAATTACCTTGCTCAACCACGACGCCACCATCAATTTACAGGTTGAAGATTTTAATTTAAACCTCAAAGATGTGCTCGTCAACACAACAACTTTGCAACAAAAAATCCCTGCTCTTTTTTCTGATCTCGAGATCAAGAGTAATGCCATTCAGTATCAGCTTAACGACTATGATTTGCTTTCTTTAACTTCCGTTTCGTTAGAAAATAACGAACTTCAAATTGAAGATTTAGCCATAAAAACCATCTATTCAAAAACCGAACTTTCCAGGGTAATTTCAAAAGAACGAGACCATATGGATGCAGAAATGCCTATAGTTACTTTAATGGACTTTCGTTTGGAAGTTTTGGACACCACCTTTCAGGTTTCGGCCAGTGATTTCATTATCGAAAACCCGGTTTTAAAGGTGTACAGAGATAAGCTTGTAGCAGATGACACCAGCATCAAACCCCTTTACAGCAAATCGATTCGCAACATCCCATTCCCTTTGACGATAGACTCCTTACATATCAATAATGCCAGCATTCTTTATGAAGAAAAAGTGATTGCCAGACAGCCTGCCGGGGGCATTAACTTTTCAAAGTTAAATGCTGCCATTGGAAATGTAAGCAATACTTACGCTCAAGGCGAAAAGAAGACTGCCATTCATATTAACACCATCTTTATGGATGAAAGCCCACTTAAAATTAACTGGAGTTTTGACGTGACTGATACAAGGGATACATTCCAGATTCAAGGCGAACTTGACGCTTTAAACGCCACAAAAATGAACTCGTTTACAAAAGCCAGCCTCAATGTGGAACTCGAGGGGAAGGTCAAAAAAACATATTTTAACATAAATGGCAATGACGACACTTCAACGGTGGATTTACGGATCAGCTATGACAACTTAAAGGTTGAAATTTTAAACAAAGAAAACAATCGCAATTGGCTTTTATCTGCTGTTGCCAACATTTTTGTAAGAAAAGATACCGATACAAGAGAAGGCACTTTCAAAGAAGGAAAAGGAACCGCTGAAAGAAACAAAGACAAGTCCTTTTTTAACTATTTATGGATTAATATCCAGGAGGGATTGAAGGATGTGATGGTTGCTATCTAAGCTTATTGCTCAAGATTTGAAACTTCAAATTCAACCAATTCCCCGTCCCTGAACACAACACTAAGCTCCATGGGGTTGCAACACACCTCACAGTCTTCCACATAAGTTTGTTTGGCTACTGAAGTGTCCAGCAGCATCGAAATTTCTTCCCAACAGTAAGGGCATTGAAATAAATGTTCAAACATAATAAAGGCATTAGGATTCCAAAGCCATCTGCACATCTTCCCATTCTTTCATTTTTTGGTCGAGTTCGTTTTTCTTCAGGTCATATTTTTTGAAAAAGTCTTGTTTTGAGTTTACTTCCGGATGGTTTTGATGAATCATCACGTCCATAATTGAAATTTCCTTTTCCAGTTTACTTATTGCTGCTTCAATGTTACTCAATTTATTTTTAAGGGTTTTTTCCTTTTTCTGGTCGTTGTATTCCTGCTTGTTTGATGTGTCTTTTGGGGTTTTCTTTTCTTTGGTCATCAATTCTGCTTCACGCATTGAACTGATTTTTCTCTGTTCAAGGTAAAAGTCAATATCGCCCAAATATTCTTTTATTTTCCGGTCTTTAAATTCATAGACTGTGTCACAAAGTCCTTGAAGAAAATCCCTGTCGTGAGAAACCAGTATGAGTGTACCTTCAAAACTTTTCAGCGATTCTTTCAACACATTTTTGGATTTAATGTCAAGGTGGTTTGTGGGCTCATCCATCACCAGCACATTTAAGGGTTGCAATAATAATTTGGCTAAAGCCAAACGATTGCGTTCACCTCCTGAAAGTACCTTTACAAACTTTTCTACTTCCTCTCCCCTAAAGAGAAATGAACCCAATATATCCCTTACTTTACTGCGATTGGTTTCATTTGCAGCGTTTATCATGGTGTCAAGCACTGTGATATTTCCGTCTAGATAGTCTGCCTGGTTTTGAGCAAAATAGCCTATTTGCACATTGTGTCCCAATTTTACCCTTCCCTGATGGGCGATTTCGCCCACAATAATTTTTGCAAGTGTTGATTTTCCCTGACCGTTTTGACCCACAAACGCTGTTTTGATACCGCGTTCAATCATCATATTGACACCATCCAGAACGTGGTTTTGCCCATAACTTTTGGAAACATTTTCCACCTCTATCACTACTTTTCCGGGTTGTACCGAAATGGGGAACCGCACATTCATCACGGCATTGTCATCTTCGTCCACCTCTATCCTGTCCACTTTATCCAGCTTTTTGATGAGTGATTGCGCCATGGAAGCTTTGGATGCCTTGGCCCTGAATTTTTCAATCAAACGCTCCGTTTGCTGGATTTGCTTTTCCTGGTTTTTCTGTGATGCCAGTTGTTGCTCACGCAATTCCTGCCTTAATACCAGATATTTTGAATAGGGTTTGTTATAATCGTAAATGCGACCAAGCGAAATTTCTATCGTTCTATTGGTCACATTATCCAAAAACATCTTATCGTGAGACACTATCACAACCGCACCGGGAAAATTCACCAAAAAGCTCTCCAGCCAGATGATGGATTCAATATCGAGGTGGTTGGTGGGCTCATCGAGCAATAAAATGTCATTGCTTTGCAAAAGCAGTTTGGCAAGTTCAATACGCATACGCCATCCCCCGGAAAATTCTTCGGTCTTTTTTGTGAATTCTTCCCTTTTGAATCCAAGTCCCTGAAGAAATTTTTCAGTTTCGCCCTGATAGTTGTAACCGCCCAAAATTTCATATTGATGGGTGAGTTCACTAATGTCCACCATCAGGTCGTGATAAGCCTCAGATTCATAATCGGTGCGGGTGGCCAACTGGTGGTTGATGTCATCCATTTTGGCTTCCATGGCCTTGATTTCTTCAAATGCCTCATACGCTTCTTCCAACACCGTTCTACCCTGTACAAAATCAATATCCTGCTTTAAAAAACCGATTTTTATTTTTTTGTCTGAAGCGATTTCCCCTGTGTCAGGTGACATCTCTTTCGCCAATATTTTTAATAGTGTGGATTTTCCGGCGCCATTTTTCCCCACCAAACCCACGCGATCACCACCACGCAATTGAAAAGAAATCTCTTCAAACAAGTACTCTCCTTGAAAAGAAACCGATAAATTATATATGTTTAACATCTGTATGTAACCTTGGTAACAAATTATCGTGCAAAGATGCTTAAATTTGTGGTGTTAAAAAAATAGATTAACATCATGTTGAAAGGCACAAAAATATACAGCATTTTTACCGGAAGTTGCCCGGTTTGTCAGCACGAATCCATGTATGAAGAAGGCAACCCTTTCAAACTGAACAAAATCTTTAAAATGCGTGAAAGGTGCAGTCACTGCAACACCAAATACAAAATTGAACCTTCCTTTTTTTATGGGGCGATGTATGTGAGCTATGCTGTGGGTGTTGCTTTCGCGATGGCAGCATTTATTGTTTCCTATGTGTTTTTGGGTGGCGGCTTAATGACTTCATTTATTGCCATCGTGGGGACTTTGATTGTCTTTATGCCAATAATTATGAGGCTTTCGCGAAATATCTGGATCAATATTTTTATGCATTACGACAAAGAAAAGGCACACAACTTATAAAAACCTACTTATATCAATTTCTTTGTCCAGAGGATTTTTATTTTCGATAAAATCATATAAATTTTGAGCAACCGAAGGTGCAATCATCACACCTCTGGAGCCGAGCCCATTCAAAACAAACATATTTTTAATCTGCGGGTGCTCCCCTACAAGTGGTTTTCTGTCAATTGTGGTGGGCCTTATTCCGGCTTCATGCTGAATCACTTCAAAGGGGCAATTGATGATTTTATTTAATTTTTGGAGTATTTCGGTTTTAGCTTCGGGTGTGGGAGCCGTGGTTTTATCCTCATGATTGTAAGTGGCCCCCACCCTGTAGAGCCCTTCTCCTAATGGAATAATAAAAACCGATGATTTAAGGATAACATCTAATCTAAGTTCGGGTGCTTTTACGGTTAGTAGTTCTCCTTTATTTCCGTTTAAAGGTAAATTTTTGAACCACGGGTTTTTTTTAAGCCCGAAACCTTCTGCAAAAACAATGTGTTTGGAAGTAAATTCATCATAATTAAATACTTCGTCAATTTTTAAATTTTCATAATCAAAAGTCTTTTCAATCAGTTTTTTGTTTTCAACCAAATATGCTCTATAGCCATTAATCAAAAGGGAAGTGTCAATTCTCCCTGATTGAGCAACTTCTCCCATACCGAATGGAGCATTAATTTGCTTATTGCTTGGGAATTTAACTTCAGGGATAAGAAAATGGCCTAAAACAGGTTTATCTGAAGCCTCAAACCAGAGGTTTTGTTCTTCAACTGACGCAAATATGCGATTGACCGGGGTTTTATAGTCAAGTTTTACCTGAAGTTTTGTTTCCAAATCTTCATAAAAAGGCAAAGCAGTGTTAATTTGGTTTAAAGCGTCCCAGGAGGCGGTGAATCGTTTAAGGGTCACCGGATTGTAAAGTCCACCGGCGATGGTTGAAGAAATATTCAATCCTGCGTCATATACCAAAAAAGATTTGTTGTGCTTTTGCAATTGTTCACAAAAAGCAACACCTGCAAGGCCCAAACCCACAATGATATAATCTACATTCATATACTACAAATAAAAACTCCCGCAAGATACGGGAGTTTAAAGTATTTATACTATTTTGGATTTATTAATAATTCCAAAGGTCAATTTCAATATTCCTAATGGTTTCCCTGATTCTATTAGACTCCAAGAGTTGCATCAAAGAATTGTCATTGATGTAATCCCTAATTTCCCGGTCTCCATATTCATTGTCTTCTTTATAAATCACACCGCTAAAACGCCTTGAGTTTAACAAATGGTCAAACGAAAATGGCATTGAAGTGTTGTGCCTGTTAAAAGCTTTATACTCGTGAAGCACTTCTCTCGCTTCCGGGAAAAACACCCAGAACAATTCAACCAAAACAGAATCTTCATCATCTATAAAGTTGACGTCGCGAGCACAAGGAGCAATACCGATAATTCTGTATTTCAATTCTCCAAGGCGCTTGTCGATATACCAGTAACCACGAACTCTGTATTCTTGTATATCAGCGGCAGACAATTCTCTGATGTCCACATATTGAGGATCAAGAGGTAAACCGGCATTGAGTTGTTGAATTCCAAGGTCTGTTGTATCTACTCTTCTCAATGTAGCCTGAATCTCGTCCAGCGTCCTTTTGTCATTGAAATATGAGTCAGCATAGATATTTGGAATCCTACCATTTTTTATGTTAGTCAATAAAATATCATATAAGGATCTTCTTTCAGGACCAATATTCATTGTGTCTATAGGAAAATACAAAGGGAAGTTCATCCTTTCATTGAGATCAACTCTTTCCCAAACAGATTTTGACCATAGCACATCACGTTGATCAATATATCCATATGGCAATGGAGTATCATTATCATAGGCTATTTGAGCTTCAGTTCTCATATTGATTTCATCGGGTGTTCTTGCGTTCAAAAGATTGGTTTGTGCAAAGCCACTCGAAGTAACAAGAGTCGTGAGGAGGATTATTAAAAATGATTTCAGATCCATAAATAATTAATTTTAATTTGTAAGCTCTATTATTACAGGGCTAATTCGTTGTAAACGGTATCCAGATGCACCTTCAAGGTTTGCTGTGATATCAAAAATCTGAACGGTTTCACCTCTTCTTGCTCTGCTTAAAGCATTTTTAGCAGCATCGTTTAACCTGTTTCCATTTACAGTTGCTGTGGGTTGACCGGGAACATTAAATTTAAACCCGGTTACATTCAGGTTAACATCAAAATCAAAGTCAGGAATCATTGCTCCAACAGTTGATATTTCCAATGCATTACGCTGCATTTTTACAATACCGTCTTCACCTCTAATGGTTCCAACCGGTCTTGGAATATCCTTGATTCTGAAAGTAGCTCTTGAGGGGTATGAAGTGCCGTCAATTGTACCACTCACATTGATAGTGACTTCTCTACCTTGGGCTGTTGTAACGTTCATGTTATATTTACTTCCGGAAACTCTAGTCAAACTACCACTAGATGCAGTTGCATTAATATTGTTTTCAGAAACACCGGACATAGAGATGGTCATCGGGTTTACAACACCTCGATAGACCACATTCATTTTGTCTGCAGAAATTACTGCGTCAGTTGGTCTTGAAATGGTTGTAAAACTTAGATCAACCGGGACTAAAGTCTCTTCGCCGCCTTCAGCAAAAACGAGATTTCCCCCAATTTTTCGCTCACCGGGCGCACCAGTATTTACATTAAGTACCACACGGCCTCCCTGAATTGAATATTCATTTTCAGTAAGAGGTCTTCCGTCAAGGGTTAATTCAACCCTGTTTGGTCTGGTGGTTTCGTCAGTTCTTCCTAAAACCACAGCTCCGTCAAAGGTTTCCCCTTGAAAAAATGCTGAACGCGTTGTTTGTAGAATTGTACCGTAATTGGTCATTGCAACTGCAGCAGTCAATTCTCCTTCCAGCATTCTGGTTAAAATTTCACTGTTTGTTGTTCTGATGTCAGCTTGCATTTGAGTAAGCTTGGTTAGTGAAGCAACTAAAGGAAATCCTTCAAAGTGGTATCTTAACCAATCTACCTTTACACCGTCTCTTCTGGTTTCTTCTTCTGTACTGAATTTTCTGTTAACATCTGCAACAACAGGCTCAAAGCCAGGCTCATTGCCAATAATATTGATAACTCCCTCTCTAAAAGAGTTTATCTTATCAAGAAATTCCTGACCTTCCTGAGAGTGGTTTGCTCCCATAAAAAGTTTTCTGTCAAGATAATCGGGTTTGTCCATCACCTCATAGTTGTCTTCATTACCCGGTTTAACATTGCTCATAAGAAACGTTTTGAGTTCTTCAATATGAACATCCAATTCATTTGACAAATTGCTGATTTGATCAGCTTTTTGTTTCATATCTGAATATCGCTCTGGATTTTCACTAACTTTTTCAACTAGTCCCGCCATAAAAGCGGCATTTCTTTCTGAGGCTGAAATATTAGCTTGTTCTAGTCTTTCATTCATTAAGCCAAAAGCAGATAGTACTTCTTTTGACATATTCATTGCAAGCATGGAGATGAAAACCAGATACATCAGGTTAATCATCTTCTGCCTTGGGGATAATTTTCCTCCTGCCATTTTTCTTTAAGTTTTAAAATTAATAGAGTTAGAAAATTCTTTAGTTTCTGTTTGTCATTGCAGATAGCATTCCACCATAAACTCCGTTAAGCGAAGATAGGTTTGTTGCCATTGCCTGCATTTGTTGTTTCAATTGGTCTGCATTTTGCGCAACCTCTTCATTGATTTGAGCTTGACGGCTTGCAGACTCTACCTGAACTTTGTATAGAGAATTCAAAGATTCCATTTGTGCAGCTGCAAGGCTCATTTCTTGGCTGTACTTTTTGGTGGCGCTCATTGCATCTGCAGTGGGTTGCATTTCTTTTGCCGCCCCTTCAAAAGAACGAATGCTATCACCCAAACTTGCCATTAAACCTGCATCAAGTTTAGCTTCTTTAAGCATTTCATCTAATTTTTTAGACAAAAGCCCTTGAGCATCTTCAGGGTTTTCTCCTAGTTGTTTACCTTTTTTACCTGAAGATTGTCCTCCGGCCAATTCAGGATAAACCAAAGACCAATCCAAATCATCATCTACTGATTCAAATGCGGATATAAAAAATACAAGTGCTTCAACACTTAGTCCAATAATAAGCATTTCGTTACCAAAAGGCCAGTGCATAATTTTGAATAAAGCTCCAAGAATAACTACGGAAGCACCGATACCGTAGGCCATGTTAAAAAGTTTTTTTGTTGATTTTGATTGTGCCATGATTTAAAAAAAATTAAAGTTAAGTTTAAAAGTTAGTGAATTTGAAGTTATGTTAAGTTGTAATTTAAGTTATCTTCCGTCGCCAAACTGCTGGTTTAACACCACATCGGTTCCCATATAATCCTGAACTGTTCTAAAGCCTATGTAGCTTCTTGCAGTGTCTGCATACTCATAGTCCCTGGTACTTACCTGAAGGAAATATGCAACATCTTTCCAAGACCCCCCTCTTACTACTTTACGCATATTGTTGGGATCATTTACAGATGGGTTCATAGTTGCCATAAATTCATAAGATGCGGGATCATATGATGAATCTACCCATTCTGAAACGTTTCCTGCCATGTTATATAGGTTGTAATCATTGGGCTCATAAGATCTTGCTTCAACAGTATAAAGTGCTTGATCAGCAGCATAATCTCCACGAAGCGGCTTGAAGTTTGCCATAAAACAGCCTCTGTCATTCAAGGTATAAGGCCCTCCCCAAGGATAGGTTCCAGATGCTATACCACCTCTGGCAGCATACTCCCACTCTCCTTCAAAGGGTAGTCTAAAAGAGGGCACAAAGTGTCTTCCTCTTTGCTTTTGGTATGCATTTTTGTAGAGAGTTCTCCAAGACGCAAAAGCTTTAGCCTGCTTCCAGTTCACCCCTACAACAGGATAATCATCATAAGCCCTGTGCCAAAAATAGTCGTTGTGCATAGGCTCGTTATATGAATAATTGAAATCTCTTATCCAAACTGTTGTGTCTGGGTAAATTTGCAGATTTTCCCTGATAATATATTTACTTCTTTTCTCTCTGGTATCTAAAGATCTATCCCTCGCAGCCGCCTGAATGTCCATAGTTGTATATTGGAACTTTAATTTACTGACATCCAGAGTCCTTAAGCCGTTGTATGATTCTGAAAAAGGAAGATACATAGTATCCATAACCTCTGCATAGTATTCATCAGGATATCTTGACGTGTCCCAAATTAATTCAACGTCCTTATTTATTCTTCTGCCTTCATAAAAATCTTCACCCATACCCCAGTAATTGTCATACATATATTGTTCATAGGGTGTCATATTTCCAGGATCCTGATCCATAAATGCAAACTCGCCAATACCACCATCACCGGGGGTTGCCCCAACTTCATCTGCAAGGATGGCTAACCTTAATCTTACTATAGAATCTCTAACCCAATATACAAACTGGCGGTATTGTGAATTGGTGATTTCAGTTTCGTCCATATAAAAAGAGCGAACAGTCACTGTTTTAGTGGGAGCATCCATAACGCCAACGAAATCATCATCAGACTTACCCATTATAAAAGAGCCTCCCGGAACAAGCGTCATTCCATAAGGCTTTTCAGGATGCCATTTTTTTCCTTTAACCCCAACCAACTCACCTCTATCACCCGAGTTGCAGCTAAACAGAAAGGACACAATTGCAGCTAACGCTATAAACTTCTTCATAAGTATTCGGTTAAATTTTCAGATTTCAAGGGCGTAAACCTATTTATAAATTTTTTAATAAGCAACATTTTTTTTAAAAACCCTTAAAAACAAATTTTATATATTTTAAATTTCATTTTTATACCTTGCCTTGTACCATCTTTCAGGGATTTCCTGATTGCAGGCAGATTCATAATCACTATATGTGCAAGGTAATAACGTATGTCTTTTTAATTTATTATTTGCATCAGAGATAAACGGCAATTCTATCCACCATCTTTCTGTCTTTAAACTTTTTTTAAAAATCAGAACTTCATCTTCAATTGGAACTTTGTATGTTTTAAAATCTGTATCTCTTGAAAAGTCACCATCGTCTATCCTAAAGTTGACACCCTCGACAAAATACCAAATAACCTGAGCCACAAGCATAGATGCAGTGAGGCTTTTTTCAAGATTTTTTATTTCAAAAACGCCAAATGCACTGACTTTATTGCTAATTCCGGCATATCTTGATATGGCACAAACTTCCCTACCGTTCAATCCATTTGGCGAATTATTATCTATATAACTAAGTTCTGTGCTTTTTATTGCAGAAATATCCAAACTAATCAAATCAGCATCTCTAGTGATGGGCTCCACCTGATGAAGGTCACTCACAACCTCACCCAGCCTTACTGCATCAAAATACATTCGGTCAATCAATGTGATTTCATCAGCCGGATTGTAATAGGACTGATAGCCAACTGTGCTGTAGTTAAACAGGTTATAGGGCTTATCAACCACCATTTTACCCACATAGGATATGTTTGAAATCGGCGCTTCAGCATTCCCTATGTCAAATCTGCTGTCGATATTGACATAGTTGATCATTTTGTTCAAATTATCATATGCCCTGTAAATCGGGTAGATTAAATCCTGCCCTCCTCCCAGTACAACCGGAATAATTTTATTTGCAAGTAAATCGGCCACTATGGTTTTTAGTGCAAAATAAGTGTCTTCAACATTTTCGCCGGGGGCGATATCCCCCAAATCTGCTATTTTATAGTGCCAGTTTCCGGCATAAAGGGAATAGAATGCTTTTCTAATAGAATCAAAACAAGGAAACTCTCCTCTGAAGTTTATTGAATTTCGAGCTTCTTTGACACCGAATAGAGCTATTTTACAATCAGAAATTTCAGGAAACCCATTGCGTTGGGAATGTATCGCAATCTGTTTGCCCAAAACTTGTTCAGGTAAAATTTCACGATGTGCCAAAACTGTTTTGCTCACAGGAGTAAAAAACTCTTGCATAAATTATTTTTTCTTGGTGGTTTTCTTTTTGGTGGCTTTCTTCTTGGGCGACTTGCTGTCAATTAAAGCCTGAGCTTCTTCAAGCGTCATTTTATCTACTTTGGTGTCTTTTGAAAGCTCTACCTTGATTTTTCCTTTAATCAGGTTAAACCTGCCCCAACGTGCTTTTTCGATAGTGATAGCTTGCTCCTTCCACACTTTCACTACTTTTTCTTTTTCCTTCTGAAGTTTGTCTTCAATCAGTGTTTCAATATCGCTTTGGGATAAGTTATCAAAATCATATTTTTTGCTCACGTTGATAAACATATTGTCCCATTTAATAAAGGGCCCAAACCTTCCCACTCCTTTTTGAACCGGCTTTCCTTCATAAGTTGCAATGGGCGCGTCAGCTTTTTCTTTTTCTTCGATGAGTTCTTTTGCAGCATCCAATGTTACGTCAAGCGGGTCAACACCTTTAGGTAGTGAAACAAACTTTTTACCGTAACGCACATAAGGCCCAAACCTTCCGTTATTCACCTCTACTTCTTCACCATTTACCTGACCTAATTGTCTGGGAAGCTTAAACAAGTCCAAAACTTCTTCAAGGGTAATGGTGTTGAGTTGCTGATCCGGTCTAAGGCTGGCAAATTGTTTTTCTTCATCATCTGGCGCCCCAATTTGTGCCATAGCGCCAAATTTACCCAAACGCACCAATATGGTTTTTCCGGTTTCAGGGTGTTTCCCCAATATGCGCTCACCGCTTTCGCGTTCAGCGTTTTTCTCGACATCAAGCACTTGCGGATGAAAATCTTTATAAAAATCACGCAGCATTTCGGTCCACTTTTCATTACCGTCTGCTATATCGTCAAAGTCCTGCTCTACTTTTGCCGTAAAATTGTAATCCAAAATGGTTTTGAAATTCTCTACCAAAAAGTCATTCACTATCATCCCGATATCTGTGGGAACAAGCTTTCCTTTGTCTGAACCCACCATCTCTGATAAAGTTTTTTCAGAAACCGAATCTTTCTTCAACGAGAGCATTCTGTATTTCCTTTCTTCTCCATCCACACTCCCTTTTTCCACATAATTGCGCTGCTGAATGGTTGATATTGTTGGCGCATAAGTTGAAGGACGGCCTATGCCCAGTTCTTCGAGTTTTTTAACCAAAGCAGCTTCAGTATAACGTGCCGGTGGCCTCGTGAATCGCTCTGTGGCAGTGATGTAATTGTTTTGAAGTTGTTCCCCTTCTTTCAGGTTGGGCAACATCCCTTCCTGCTCTTCATCTTCATTGTCGGTGCCTTCCAGATACACCTTCAGGAAACCGTCAAATTTTATCATTTCGCCATTGGCGGTAAATTCGTTCTTATGTGTGGAAGCTTCAATGCGCACATTGGTTCGTTCCAGCTGAGCTTCACTCATTTGTGAGGCGATGGTGCGTTTCCAAATCAATTCATACAATCGTGATTGGTCTCTTTCAAGATTAACAGAATGCACAGAAATATCAGTTGGTCTAATGGCCTCATGAGCTTCCTGAGCCCCTTTTGATTTTCCTTTGAAGTTTCTGGGTTCGCTGTATTTTTCGCCAAATTCAGAAATAATTTCAGCTTTGGCAGCACTTCTGGCTTCATCAGAAAGGTTGACACTATCGGTTCTCATATAAGTAATCAAACCGGCTTCATAGAGGCGTTGGGCCACATTCATTGTTTTGGCCACCGGAAAATACAGTTTTCTTGATGCTTCCTGTTGAAGGGTTGAAGTGGTAAAAGGTGCTGCCGGATACTTTTTTGCCGGTTTTTTGGTAAGCTCGGCTACTTTAAAGGTAGCACCCATATTTTTCTCTAAAAAAGCTTTGGCTTCTTCAAGGGTTTCAATATTTTTGGGAAGCTTGGCTTTAAATGTTTTTCCTTCTTCAGTGACAAACTCGGCATCAATTCTGAAAGATGCTTCGGTAGAAAAACCTTGTATTTCGCGTTCACGCTCGACAATCAACCGCACAGAAACCGATTGCACACGCCCGGCTGAGAGTCCGCCTTTCACTTTTTTCCACAAAACCGGTGATAATTCATAACCTACCAAACGGTCTAATACCCTGCGGGCTTGCTGGGCATTCACTAAATTCTGATCAATTTTACGCGGATTTTCAATTGCTTTGAGTATGGCGTTTTTGGTGATTTCGTGGAAAACAATGCGTTTTATTTTGGAATCATCGAGTTTTAATTCCTCTGCCAAATGCCAGGCAATGGCTTCTCCTTCGCGGTCCTCATCACTTGCGAGCCAAACCATATCGGCTTTATCGGCAAGGGACTTCAGGTTTTTTACCAATGCTTTTTTATCTCTGGGAACTATGTATTTGGGTTTAAAATCTCCTTCAACATCTACAGCGAGTTCTTTGGATGGTAAATCTGCGATGTGCCCAAAACTGGATTCAACCTTGAAATCCTTTCCGAGAAATTTCTCGATGGTTTTTGCCTTTGCCGGTGACTCTACAATTACTAAGTTTTTTGCCATACTCCTACTCCCACGAAGGTGGGAGTCTCATTATTAATATGTTAAAAATTACCTCGAAAGCGAATACAAAACAAACAATTTATCGCATCAAAATTTCGAGATTCCCATCTTTGAGGGAATTGCAAAAGTATATGATTTTTTTAATTCACAACGTTTTAACCTAAAATCAAGCTGTTATTTGGTATAATTATTTCTGCCAATTTGTCACAAATGCTTTAAAAATTGTATCTTTGCACGCTTGTAGCTATAGGACTATTTATGGAGAAAATTATTGACGAAAAAAAACAAGGAACCCAACTGGTTGTTGATGCACTGGATGGCAATACCAAAAAGCTTTTTATAGAAAGCTATGGTTGCCAGATGAATTTCAGCGACAGCGAGATTGTGGCTTCCATACTTGCCGAAAACGGTTATAACACCACAAATAATCTTGAGGATGCTGATTTGGTTTTGGTAAACACCTGCTCCATTCGCGATAAAGCCGAACAAACCGTTAGAAAACGCCTTGAAAAATACAATGCCGTAAAACGCGACAACAACCCCAATATGAAAGTGGGCGTGCTGGGCTGTATGGCCGAACGCCTTAAAAGCAAGTTTCTGGAAGAAGAAAAAATTGTTGACCTGGTTGTTGGCCCCGATGCCTATAAAGATTTACCCAACCTCCTGAGCGAAGTTGAAGAAGGTAGAAATGCTATCAATGTGATACTTTCCAAAGATGAGACTTATGGAGACATATCACCGGTAAGATTACAAAGCAATGGCGTCACCGCATTTGTTTCCATCACAAGGGGATGTGATAATATGTGTACCTTTTGTGTGGTACCTTTCACACGTGGCCGTGAACGCAGCCGTGACCCGCAAAGTATTTTAGAAGAAGTCAATGATTTGGCTGAAAAAGGCTTTAAAGAAGTAACCCTCCTTGGACAAAATGTGGACAGCTATTTATGGTATGGCGGCGGACTCAAAAAAGATTTTGAAAAAGCCAGCGACATGCAAAAAGCCACAGCTACCAATTTTGCCGGTTTACTTTCGCTTGTAGCGGAAGCGCAACCCAAAATGCGCATCAGGTTCTCCACATCAAACCCACAGGATTTTACAATGGACGTGATTGAAACCATGGCCAAATACCAAAACATCTGCAACTACATCCACCTGCCTGTTCAAAGCGGAAGCACACGCATTTTAAAGGAAATGAACCGCCAGCACACCCGTGAAGAGTATATGCAGTTGATTGACAACATTAAAAGCAAGATGCCGGATTGTGGTATCTCACAGGATATGATTTCAGGCTTCCCAACAGAAACCGAAGAAGACCATCAAGACACTTTGAGCCTGATGGAATATGTGAAATATGATTTTGGGTTTATGTTTATGTATTCTGAACGCCCGGGAACCCTGGCCGCCAGAAAGCTTGAAGACGACATTCCCGAAGAAACCAAAAAAAGACGCCTCCAGGAAATTGTTGAATTACAACAAAAACACAGTGCATACAGAACCAAGCAATTTGTTGGCAAAACGGTTGAAGTCTTGATTGAAAAAACGTCAAAACGCAATGAAAATGAGTGGAGCGGACGCATTCCACAAAACACAGTGGCGGTTTTCCCGAAAGAAAATTATAAAGTAGGCGATTTTGTGATGGTTAAAATTAATGATTGTACCAGTACGACTTTGATTGGTGAACCGGTCGGCTATAGTGAAAATAATTAGTAAAATTTAAAACGAGATTCCCGCCTTCGCGGGAATTGGACTATGGAATCAGTACAAGCAATAAAACAACGTTTTGGGATTATTGGCAACAATGCCAAACTCAACCGTGCTGTCGAAAAAGCCATTCAAGTGGCACCAACAGATATTTCGGTGTTGGTTACCGGAGAAAGTGGAGTCGGGAAAGAAAGTATCCCAAAAATCATTCACTCACTTTCTCACAGAAAGCATGGAAAATACATCGCTGTTAACTGTGGTGCTATTCCGGAAGGAACTATAGACAGCGAACTTTTTGGACACGAAAAAGGCTCATTCACCGGAGCTACCCAAACCCGAAGCGGCTATTTTGAAGTGGCAGACGGCGGGACCATCTTTTTGGATGAAGTGGGCGAACTCCCCCTTCCCACGCAAGTGAGGCTTTTACGTGTATTGGAAAACGGCGAATTCCTGAAAGTGGGTTCCTCCAAAACCCAAAAAACCGATGTGCGTATAGTAGCTGCAACAAACGCAAAAATGGCAGAAGCCATCAGTGAAGGTAAATTCAGGGAAGACCTGTATTATCGACTCAGCACAGTTGACATTCACTTGCCACCGCTGCGGGAACGCGAAGAAGACATTCACCTATTATTCAGAAAATTTGCTGCAGATTTTGCGCAGAAATACAAAATGCCCACCATCAGGTTAAATGATGAGGCCACAAATTTACTTTTGAAATACCGCTGGAGCGGAAACATCAGACAGCTGCGCAATGTTGCTGAACAAATTTCCGTTTTAGAACAAAACAGAGAAATCACAGCAACCACCTTAAAAAACTATTTGCCCGATATGGGGCGTAATCTTCCGGCTGTTGTGGGTTCCAAAAAATCTGAAAGCGATTTTGGTTCTGAAAGGGAAATACTTTACAAGGTGCTTTTTGATATGCAACGGGATGTAAACGATTTAAAAAAGCTCACTCTTGAACTCTTAAAAAGTGGTAATGCCGAGAATGTTCAAAAAGAACATTCAGGATTGATCAAAAAAATATACACCCCACAAGAAGAAGATGCTTTTGAAGAGTTGACCGACATTATGGACGAAAACAACGCTCAAAATGATGTCGAAATTATTGAAGTAAGGAACTCAGAAAACCATCAGGATGCAAAAGACAAATATTATTTTGCCGAAGAAATTGAAGAAGAAGAAACCCTTTCCATAAAAGACAAAGAGCTGGAGTTAATCAAAAAAGCACTTGAAAAAAATCAAGGCAAACGAAAAGCCGCCGCAGATGAACTGGGAGTTTCAGAACGCACATTATACAGAAAAATTAAACAATTCGGACTTTAAACAATGGGTAAAAAATCATACATCGTTCTTGCCTTTATAGCGCTTTTCACATTTCAAAGCTGTGGGTTCTATTCGTTTACCGGAGCTTCGGTGGCACCAAACATCAAAACCTTTCAGGTCAATTTTTTCAGGAACAATGCACTTATAGTTGAGCCGGGTTTAGACAGGCAGTTTACACAAAAATTGCAGGACATAATTGTCAATCAAACCAATCTTGATTTAACCAATCAAAACGGCGACCTGATTTATGAAGGTGAAATCGTTGAATATTATGTAGCACCCATAACGGCTACCGCCCAAAACACCGCCGCACAAAACCGATTGACCATAACGGTTAACGTTAGGTTTTATGACACCAAAAATGAAGGAAATGACCTCGAGCAACGTTTTTCATTTTATCATGACTATGCCGGTGCTGCCCAGCTTGTGGGCGCTCAGCGGGACGATGCAGTAAACATAATTTTTGAACGCATCACTCAAGATGTTTTTAACGCCACTTTGGCCAGATGGTAAAACTTTGAACAAAGAAGAAATCACATACCTGCTCAAACATCCTGAAAAGATTTCAGAACAACACCAAATGGCCTTGGGCGAACTCATTGAAGACTATCCCTTTTTTCAACCGGCACAGGCACTGTATCTGAAAATTTTAAAAAATCAAAACAGTCACCGGTACAATCAGCAATTAAAAAAAACAGCAGCATATACTTCAGACAGGAGTGTGCTTTTTGAGTTTATAACATCCAATATTTTTACAGAACCGACTGTTTCAGAACCAATAATTTCTAAACCGATTTTAACTACAGAAGAAGCCGACAAAATAGAACTTGAAAAAGCCGAAGCCATTTTAAACCCTGCCTTGTTTGAACGCAAAGTCGAAAAAACCGAACAGGAAAAAGCTGTAGAAGAAATTCTTGAAGTTCACAAACCGCTTACCTTTTCAAAAGACGACAAACACTCCTTTAATGAATGGTTGAAACTTACTTCGGCCAAACCTATTCAAAGAGAAGAAAAACCGGAAAAACCGGTTTCTCCTAAAGAAGAAAAATTCAAGTTAATCGACAAATTCCTTCAGGAGAACCCAAAAATTGACCCCACTGTTCAACAGTCAACTGAAGATTTGGCCAAGCCATTTACAAAGACAAACGAGCATTTAATGACTGAAACTTTGGCCAAGGTTTACATACAGCAAAAGAATTACAAAAAGGCCATTCAAGCCTATAAAATTTTAATTTTGAAAAATCCCGAAAAAAGTGGTTTCTTTGCAGACCAAATTCGGGCAGTAGAAAAATTACAACAAAATAATTAAATAGATATTCATGAGTACGTTCACAGTTTTTTTAATCTTAATCGTTCTGGTAGCGTTTTTATTAGTAGTGGTTATTATGGTACAAAACCCTAAGGGTGGCGGATTGTCTTCATCGTTTGGCGGGGGTGGAACCCAGCAATTGGGTGGTGTTCAAAAAACAACCGACTTCCTGGACAAAAGCACCTGGACACTGGCTACTTTATTACTGGTTTTAATTTTAGTGTCAAACATTTCCCTTTTCCAGAATATGGGAGCAACCCAGTCAAGATCTATTGACGCTGTAGAAAGAACCAGTCCGCTTCCAACAACACCTGTACAGCAAACACCTGTAGAGTAACAAAAACAACTTTTTAGATTCCCGCCTACACGGGAATTATTTATGCCAGCTTATGACAAGCTGGCATTTTTTTTTCAATATGTCAGTAGATTATGCAGTGGCATAATTTCTGCCAATTAACGGCTGTAACAACTAATTTAAAAATTCAAATTATATGGCATTGAAAATTCAACCTTTATCAGATCGTGTAGTCGTTCAGCCACAAGAGGCCGAAACCAAGACTGCTTCAGGCATCTACATTCCTGATTCTGCAAAAGAAAAACCCCAACAAGGAAAAGTCGTAGCCGTTGGCTCAGGTAAAAAAGACCACAAAATGACCGTTAAAGTAGGTGATACGGTTCTTTACGGAAAATATGCCGGCACCGAATTAAAACTGGAAGGCAAAGATTACCTCATCATGCGTGAAGACGATATACTGGCAATAATTTAACCAAAAAACAAATTCCAAATTCCAATTTAGTACTTCATTATTGGACTTTGGTGTTTGAAACTTTAATAATTAATTTAAAAAATTTATTATGGCAAAAGATATAAAATTTGATGTTGACGCTCGCGACGGATTAAAACGTGGAGTTGACGCATTGGCAAATGCAGTAAAAGTAACATTAGGCCCTAAAGGAAGAAATGTAATCATTAGCAAATCATTTGGTGCACCTCAAGTCACAAAAGACGGTGTAACCGTTGCAAAAGAAATTGAACTGGAAGACGCCCTTGAAAACATGGGTGCTCAAATGGTAAAAGAAGTTGCTTCAAAAACCAATGACCTCGCCGGTGACGGTACTACTACCGCAACCGTTTTAGCACAAGCTATCGTAAAAGAAGGTTTGAAGAATGTTGCTGCAGGTGCCAACCCAATGGACTTAAAAAGAGGAATTGACAAGGCTGTAGATGCTATTGTAAAAGACCTTGACAAACAGGCCACCAAAGTGGGCAACTCTTCAGAAAAAATCAAGCAAATTGCTTCTATTTCAGCAAATAACGACGATATGATTGGTGAGTTGATTGCCGAAGCATTTGGAAAAGTTGGCAAGGAAGGTGTCATCACCGTTGAGGAAGCAAAAGGAACCGAAACTTATGTTGATGTAGTGGAAGGTATGCAGTTTGACCGTGGTTATTTGTCACCTTACTTTGTGACCAATTCTGAAAAAATGCAAGCTGAGCTTGAAAACCCATACATCTTGATTTGTGACAAGAAAATCTCAAACATGAAGGATTTACTTCCTGTACTTGAGCCCGTTGCACAACAAGGAAAATCACTTTTGATTATAGCTGAAGATGTAGACGGAGAAGCACTTGCTACTCTTGTCGTAAACAAACTTAGAGGTTCGTTGAAAATTGCAGCTGTAAAAGCTCCCGGTTTTGGCGATAGAAGAAAAGCAATGCTGGAAGATATTGCTATACTTACAGGTGGAACCGTAATTTCAGAAGAAAGAGGCTTTACACTTGAAAATGCCAATATCGATATGCTGGGTACTGCTGAAACCATAACAATGGACAAGGACAATACCACTATCGTAAACGGAGCAGGAAGCAAAGATGCCATCAAGGCACGTGTGAACGAAATCAAAGCACAGGTTGAATCTACAACCAGCGATTATGACAGGGAGAAACTTCAGGAGCGTTTGGCTAAATTGGCCGGTGGTGTAGCTGTACTTTATGTGGGTGCTGCCAGCGAAGTGGAAATGAAAGAGAAAAAAGACCGTGTGGATGATGCACTTCACGCTACAAGAGCTGCTGTGGAAGAAGGAATAGTTGCCGGTGGAGGTGTTGCTCTTGTGAGAGCGATTTCAGTATTGGAAAAACTTCCAACAGAAAACCTTGACGAAACCACAGGTGTTCAAATCGTGGCCAAGGCTATTGAATCACCTTTACGCACTATTGTTGAAAACGCAGGTGGTGAAGGTTCGGTAGTAATTGCAAAAGTACTGGAAGGCAAGAAAAACTTCGGTTTTGATGCCAAGAGTGAGACTTATGTAGATATGCTTAAAGCCGGAATCATCGATCCCAAGAAAGTAACCCGGGTTGCCCTTGAAAATGCAGCTTCAGTTGCGGGAATGATTTTGACAACCGAATGTGCATTGACCGACATCAAAGAAGAAAACGCCGGTGGAGGTATGCCGGGCGGAATGGGTGGCGGTATGCCGGGGATGATGTAGTTCCTCCCCACTTCGTCGCACGCTGTCGCAGTAGCTTTAGCGTAGGCGCCTGAAGCTATGAAGCGCAAGTGACCCAGCCCCCTCCCATACTTCGACTCCGCTCAGTTACCGGAGGGGACTATAATATTATAAAGTAAAAACGCCTTTTCTTTGGAAGGGGCGTTTTTTTATTTCATATAATTTCATACTTTTAATTTTCCAACCATTAAGCTTTCTCATATGAAATCTATAAACTGGAAGTACGCTCTCGGCGAAATATTGATTGTTATCATCGGTATTACCATTGCTTTTAGCCTTAACAAATGTTCTGTTCAAAAAGAAAACAACCAATTGAGTGAGATGTACCTTGCCAATCTCACAAGGGATTTGGAACAAGACAAAAAGAATCTGGAAGATAATCTTGAAAAAATTGAAATCAAAAGCAAGAAAATCAATAACATCACCGCACTTCTTGGCCCTGAATCAATACTTGAAGGTCGGCACAATGCTTTGATTTTTGAAGTGTCAGAACTTGAAAAATTCAAACCAAACAATGTGACTTACAATACACTTATTAACTCAGGGGATTTTAAGCTTATCAAAGATTTTGAACTCAGAAAAGCCATTGAGGAACACTATAACAACACCTATAATACCATCCTGTCTGACTATTTACGATTGGAAAATATCCATAAAGTTTATTTGGCAGACTATTATATTTATAAAGTAGATTATGAAAGATTCAAAGTTAACGAATTTGTCTTTGAAGATAAAAAACTGCTAATGAATATCCTTGTTAGCAAAGAAGGTGCCAGTCAAATTGCCAAAGAGGCTTCAATAAAAGGCATTGAAAGTTGTGAACGGTTATTGAAGCAAATCAATGCATACAAAAAATAACGACTTTAGTTTTTCATAATTCTTTTTCTCATTAATTCCTTATTGTAATAAAAAAGTGCGGGACCACCACCGGTGTGCCAGAATAAGACCTTATCGGTTTTTGAATAGCGACGATTTCTTATTAAGCCAATCAAACCTGCCATGGCTTTTGCTGTGTAAACAGGATCCAGTAAAATTCCTTCATATCTTGCGAGCAGGTCAATCGCTTCCATTTCAGCGGTGGTTACTATTCCGTAACCGTCACCCAAATATTCGTTGTTTAAATGAATATCTTGTATTGAAAACTCCTTACTTAAATCAATGGCCGTCGCTGTTTGATTGGCGAGATTTAAGATATAATTCTCAAGGGAGACTCCTTCAATTTCGTCTTTATCAATGCCAATTCCTAGAATATTATACTCGGACTTAAACAGTGCTTTCCCCACCATCAATCCGGCTTGGATACCTCCTGAGCTGGAGGCAAAAACAACTTCATTGAATTGAAGTTGCTGTTCTTTCATTTGCAACTGAAGTTCTTCAACAGCAGCAACAAAACCCAAAGCACCGGTTATATTTGAACCACCATAGGGAATGATGTAAGTTTTTTTTCCTTGGGCAGTGAGTTGCTCAACCATTTCAGGGATTTTTTCGCCTTTTCTTAAATCACCGCAAAAGTGAAGTGTTGCCCCAAAAAGGGTGTCCAACAATAAATTTCCGGTAAAAACATCAGGCTTTTCACCACCTAAAACCAAGTGGCATTCTAAACCTGCTTTTGCAGCTGCCGCAGCAGTCTGCCTGCAATGATTGGACTGCTGGGCTCCACCGGTTATTATGACATCGCACTTTTTACCAAGAGCATCGCCTACTAAGTATTCCAATTTCCGGGTTTTGTTGCCTCCCATGGCCAATCCCGTCTGGTCATCCCTCTTTATAAAGATTTGTGGGCCATTCAGAAGTTTGGAAAGGTTTTTCAATTCCACCAAAGGGGTTGGAAAAAACCCCAGTTTATATTTAGGAAAACTTGAAAGCATTTACTTTTAATAAAAAACAGAAAAAAACCCACTCGTTCCTGAGTGGGCTTTAAATATTTAATCCATATGATGGTGTTTCCCCTCTTCGCCATCGATGGGCTCGTCAAGGTTCATCGCCATTTCACGGTCATACTGACAGCACTTTGGCAAATCATCATAAGCATCCTGGCTTCCGGCGACTCCTTCTGTATCATAACCGGATGCTGCAATTGCTATGTGAATATCCTTTTCATTGGTCAATTCTTCATTGAAAGCAACTGTCACTTTCTTCCGGTCGATGTCCCACTCTGCTTTTGAAACTCCTTCCACACTCATTGCAGCTGTTTCAATGTTCTTTTTGCACATTCCGCAATTGCCTCTTACACCAAATGTCACTTCGACAGTTTGTATAATTTGATCTTCAACCATTTCTGAGGAATCGCTTTTTTCTTCAGTCTGAGTTTTGCAGGCACTAAAACCCACTAAGGCAATAACGGCTAAGCTTAAAAATAAATGTTTCATAATTATTAAATGTTTAATTGGTTTCTTTAATTGTGATCATCCCTCACTGCCTGACTTCTGTATTTGCAACAGTGGTGTAAGTTTTCATAAACCTCTTCGGTGGCTTTTACATTTTTGGTGTCGTGACCCACAGCGGCAATACTTTCTTCAATGGTTTGAATATTGGTTCTTCTTTCGTCAAAAATGAGGGAGAGCATATGGGTATCTACATTCCATACCGCCGATTTTACGCCTCGTGTTTGAATGGCTGCTTTTTCGATGCGGTCTTTACACATCATACAAACACCGTCCACCTCAATCGTAGCTCGGGCATTTTTGTTCTGTGCCTGAATGGTTGTTGAAAACAGTATAATCACTGCTGTTATAAATAGATTTTTCATTTCTAAAAGATTTTTAAGGTTATAAAATTACAATTTCCATCGCAATCCCGTATAATACATACTCCCAAAAATGGGACCATACACAAAAGTAGTGTCAAAATAAGGTCCAAAGGGATCATCAGCACCCACTATGGGGTTGCTTTGTTTCACATTGGTGATATTTTCCCCGCCCACATAAATTTCAAATTTAGGGCTGAATACTTTGGTGATTTGTGCATTCAGCGTATTTAAATGAGGGGTTTTTTCGCTTACGCGAAAGGCTTCCGGGTTTGAAAATGTAGCCGGAAAACGCTGGTCACTCAACCAGTTGTAAGTGGCATCAAATTTCCACTGTGAACCTTTTTCTGAAAGTTTGGTTTCATAGGCTGCATTGGCAAAAAAACGATGTTTGGGGGTTAATGGTTTTTGAAGCCTTCCGCTAAGGTAATCTGTCTGGACATCAAAAAGCCTGTATGAAAGCCTGACATCAATCCGTTCAGCCGGAGAAAGGTTTACTTCAGTTTGAAAGCTGTTTGCATAACTGGTTCCGTCAAGGTTGTAAAACACCACTTGTTGCGGGTCTTCCCAATCTGCCACGACCTGATTGACAAAATCGGTTCGGTAAAAATCAAAAGTGATGTCTGCATCCCGGTTAAAAATCCTGAAACCTTGTAAAAAAGATATTCCATAATTCCAGGCATCTTCAGCATCCAGCCCATAAAAACGCCCGCCACCGGTAGTTATAAAAGAAATATTTCTCGCCGATGAAAACAATTGTTGGTTTTCAGCAAAAATACTGGGAGCACGCACTCCCCTTCCAAACGAACCTTTAAGCGCTGCTTTGTCCCAGGGTGTAAATCTGGCATGAACGCGAGGTGTCAAAAAGGTTCCAATCATATTGTGATGGTCAATTCTAACACCCGCTGTGAAATTTAAATTCCCCAGATTGTCATAACTGTACTCAAAAAATCCGCCAATCGCATTTTCTATTCGCAGGTAATCCGTATTTCTAACCTGCTCATCATAGTAATCTGAAGAAAAACTGATTCCGGTTTTAAAATTATGTCTGGAATCACCAATGATAGAACCAAAAATAGCATTGGAATACCAACTCCTGTGATGAATATCATACACATTAAACCCAAAATAAGACTCCTGTTTGTGGTCACTGTATGCCACCTGAACACCTATGGATTGATAAGGAATATCAGGGAATACATAGCCCAGTTTCAGTGAAGCCTCCGCGCGGTTTGTTTTTATTTCGCCGCCCCAGGAATTGGTGGTGAATTTATCGGTATCCGGATTGAAATCCACTTGCCCAATTTGCTTTTGGTCTGTCAAATACCTGATGTTCAAAAACCCGACAAAACCGTTTTGGGCATCCATATACTGCTAGCGGTTCATCAAATTGAGTTGTTTTGCCAAAGGCATATCGAGAAAACCATCGTCATTATCGTCCATTTTTGCCTCGCGCAAGTTGCCGTGCAAATACAAACCGGTGTGCCACTTTTCATTCAGCTTGAAATTAAGGTGGTTGTTCAGCTCAAACCTTCCGTCATTTCCGGCATAGGCATTTACAAAAAAGGCGTCATCTGTGGCCGGCTTTTGCAACTCGGCATTGATTTGACCGGCTATGCTTTCAAAACCGTTCACCACACTTCCTGCTCCTTTGGAAATCTGAATACTTTCCACCCAGGTGCCCGGAACAAAACTGAGTCCATAACTTTGTGAAGCTCCCCTGATTGCCGGAATGTTTTCAAGGGTAATAAGAGTATAAGGACTGGTCAAACCCAGCATTCTTATTTGCCGGTTTCCGGTAAGAGCATCGGGGAAATTGACATCAATCGACGGATTGGTCTCAAAACTCTCCGATAGATTACAACAAGCCGCTTTTAGCAACTCCTCACTGCTGATGTTAGTCACGTTCTGTGCCTGTAAATAAGAACGAAAAGCCGTTTGTCTTCGGTTTTGTAGTACAACTTCGTCCAGGCTGCTTTCTTCAATCAACCAATGTCTGATTTCAGTGGGCTCGTTGATGGTGATGGTATCGGTTTTAAAGCCCACATAGCTTACAATCAGTTTTGAGTTCCGTCTTTGATAGGGAATTTTAAATTCTCCGTCATTATTGGTAATCGTCCCCACGGTCGTGTCAAGCCAGTACACATTGGCACCGGACAAAGGTGCTTCGGTGTTGTTATTTGTCGTTTCATAAATGGTTCCGGTGACAAACTGCTGTGCGTGTATTTCGCTTAAAGCGAAAGTGAAAATAACCGTTATTGCTACTATATAATTTCTCATAATTTCTAACTAAACAGCATCCAAAATGCCATGATCAACATAATTGCGTTTTCAATAAAAGTGGCCTGGGTCATCGGCAGTTTTAAAGCCGTTCCCAAACAGGCACATTGAATGGTTTTTTTACTCAAAAGCGTTCTGGTGACACCTATAGTGGTAATCCCCAAAACAACAATGGTTGCCACTAAAGCGATGTCTGTCTGAAAACGCATCAGGAACATCAACCCGAGTGCTGTTTCTATAAACGGATAGATCCATCCATACACAGGGACTACTTTCGCCAACGGGTCATACATCCTGAACGAATCAGGGAATCCTTTTAAATCGAGCAGTTTAAAAAAGCTGAACACGATGTAAAACAGGCCCATGAAGTCAAACATGGCCTCGCCGATGTTCCAATCTTGATGATTCAGTAAAACCGAGGCTGCAGTGATGTATCCCAAAATCAGGAATAAGGGGGTTAATTGCCTTAGTTTGGATTTTTCTTCTTCATTAGTAATTTGGCTTGTTGAAGAAAAAACATTACGTTCCTTTTTTTCAGAGATTTGATATTTTGAGGACAATGCCTTTTGAAAAGTTTCCACCTCGATGTGTTTTGACATGGTAACTGCTGCCTCATTTTTTTCCAAGCTTACCTCCACTGCTGTAACATCGGGAACTGTGCTCAGCGCTTTTTCTACAGACGCCACACAACCGCCACAGGTCATTCCACTGATTGTATATGTATGTTTCATTTATATTGAAATTTTAAAAAACCCGAAATCATATCGGGTTTTAGGTTTTTAATATGAGGATTTCCATCCTCATAATTGATTTAACATTAACGCTTAAGCCAGGTATTCTTCACAGGCTTGGGCACAGTTCCTGCAGGCTTTTGCACATTCGCGGCAGTGGGAATGGTCATGTTTTTCACATTCTTCTGCGCAGGCATTGCATATTTCTATACAATATTCCACAAGGCCTTTTACGTCTTTATGCCCAGTTGCAAGAATCTGGCTAAGGGCTGCACAGGTTTCTGCACAAACGCGGTCTGTCCTGATACAATCCACCATCATTTTTACATTGTCTTCATCGAGGCATGCATCTGCACAATAATTACAGTGATTGATACAATTTCCCAATGCTTGGATTAACTTTTCATTTCTCATATCATTGGATTTTAAAGATTTACTTCAAAATTACGGACTCTAAAACGAAAAGACTTATAAAAAAATGGTAAGAAATTATGATTTTAAGGAATTTTTATGCGGTATCGATGGCTTTCCGGTTTTTGAGATGCAACCGGCGGTATTGAGATGGGGTAATGCCCGTGTGTTTTTTAAATGCTGTGGAAAGGTAAGCTGCGTTACCAAATCCAAGGTTATCTGCAATCTGACCAATACTCAGTTCATCATATTCGAGCAGTTCTTTAATGCGTTCTATCTTTATTTTCTGCTGAAAAGCATTGATACTTTTACCTTCACTTGTTTTGAAGACAGAACTCAGGTGACTATAATCATAATGCAATTGTTCACTAAGAATCACAGAGAGGTTTTGATGGGCCAGGCCATCTTCTTCATAAATATTAGAAATAATAACGGATTTAATACGGTTAACAAGCCGTTCATTTTTTTCTGTCAATAGTTCAAACCCAACTTTTATAAGTTCGATTTGAAGAATCGTGTGCATTTTTTTTGTTAAAGGCTTCTCCAATAGCACTTCTCCAAGTGAAATCTCAAGATATGGTATTTTAAGACGTTCCAAAATATGTTGCAACGTCAATATACATCTTCGACAGACTACATTTTTTATTTGAAGTGTTATTTGCAAAATCTATTATGTTATACCACCTGCACATAGTGCAGGCGGTTATTAATACTTCGTTATTCCATATGGTGATGATTCCCTCCTTCTCCCTCTGCAGGCTCAGTAAGACTCATTTTCATCTCGTGGTCATACTGGCAACATTGTGGAAGTTTATTGTAAGCTTCCTTATTTCCGGCTACTTTATCTGTATCATAACCTGAAGCTGCAATGGCATTGTGAATAGCCTTTTCATCGGTTTTTGCACCATCATAGGTAACATCGATTTTTTTTAGGTCAATATCCCAATTGGCCGAAACAACACCATCGACGCTATTGGCTGCTTTTTCTATTGTTCTTTTACACATACTGCAGTTACCGCGAACGCCAAAAGTGGTTTCAGCAGTTGCCATTTCTTTGACTTCTTCAGTGGTTTCTTGTTTTTCTTCTGTTTGGTTTTTACAGGAAGTCATTCCAATTACTGCCAAAACAGCGATACTTAACATTACTTTTTTCATGATTTTAATTTTTAATTGTTATTTATATTTAGGCATTGTGAATAAATAAGATGTACAGAATTGACGAAGTTATTTTGTTCTTTATCAAGGCAAAATTTTCAAGCGTAGCCTTAGCTACGGTTTAAAATTTTAACGCAGGGAAAGGACAAAAGAACAAGTCAAAATGTTCAGGTTATTTCTTTACACTGCCTTAGAATTATACTACTAATTTACAACAAAAGGGAAGCTTATTACAACCTGTTCCCACTCCAAAGAAATTGTTCCCTCACGTTCATTTGTTTTATGAATTTTATATTCCAATTCTTCTTTTATATCACCGGTAATTTCCGGATTTATATTAAACCTGAGCACATCCTCATCAGGATTGTAATCGTCTTTGCCGTGTTGATTCCAGTTCTTGTTAAAAATAACAGTCCACTCACCTTTACCAGGAATTAGAAAAAAACCATATTTCCCTTTGGGCAATACCCAGCCTGAAATGGTTAAATCTTTTGATGTTTCCACCCAGGTGGCCATGTGTGCACCGGCTTGCCATACTTCATCATAAGCCAGTAGTCCTCCAAAAATTATTCTGTTTCTGACCCTTGGGGATGAATAATCAATATGAATATGCGCACCCCCTATGGTTGCCATAGTGGAGGTATGAGGGCTTTTTGAGGCACCTGCATTTGTTACTGTCTTACTCTCTGTATGATTGTGACTTTCAGCACTTGCGTCTTTTTCTTTATTTGATTGACAAGAAATGATGAAAACTGTGAGTACTAAAATTATTGTCTTTTTCATATATACTTTTTATTTGATTATTTTTCAACTTCTAAACACCGTAGCAACATACATTTGCACTCTTCACTTGCCTTACCCTTAAGAGTTTAATGTTGATGTCCCTGAGGTTGTTTTGTTCTTTCTTCCTGACTCCCCCTGGTTCTTATCCCCTTTTTAACTTCACCACACCTAAGCATCATGTCACCAAAATAGGGGTTGTTGATTTCTTCAATTGGACTAAGCCAATAGGCCCCTTCGTCGTCCATTGCCATTGGGCAATAAGACACATAAACAACCTCTGAGTTTATACCAAAAATTTCAACTGTCTCAATAAGTTTATCAGAAAATGGGGCAAATATTACCCGCTGTTCTTCTAAGTCTTTTGATTTTACTATTTGACCTAAGTGTTTTTTCAAAATGTTGTGATGTTCCATCCAAACTGTATGGGCTTCTCCCTCAAGCAAGTTCATGTCAATTTTGTTTAATGCAGATTCGAGCTGTTTAGCGTTAGTTTGCGTGAGTTGAAAATCACTTTTTACCAAACTGTTTGTGAGCATAAAATACTGATTGACAAAATCTGTTAATTGCTCGGTAAACTTGGCGGGAACGGCAATTGTTTTGTCAATTGGCCGATTCATCATGCTGTAATTGCCACTTAGCTGTGCTGCTGCATCAATGGCAAATACTCCGTTTGTTACAACTTCTTCCCCTTCTGATAATCCGCCTGCAACTATGTAGTATTCGCCCAAAGAAGCTCCGAGGGTTATTTCCCTCAGTTCAAAAGCCGGAAATTCAGCATTGGGGACTTTTACATAAACAACTGAGCGTTTTCCTGTCCATAGAAGTGATGTGTTTGGGATTACCAAAGATTTTTCATTGACAGACAAACCCGCTTTTATTTTCCCTTTCACAAACATCTCCGGTTTAAGGAGTTGTTGCGGGTTGTTTATTACTGCCCTTACGGCAGCAGTTCTTGTTTGCGGATTGATTAGTGGATCAATAAAAGAAATAGTAGACGTAAATTCCCTTCCGGGTAAAGATGCAACAGTAAATGTGATGTTCTGTCCTGTTCTCATAAATGCCAGGTCGCTCTCATAGGCATCCAACAATACCCACACATTACTCAAATCTGCTATTTCAAATAGTACTGTGCCCCTATTTACAAAATCACCGTTTGCTATATCACGTCTGATGACAATACCGGATTGGTCTGAATAGACATCAAATTCGGTTAAGACCACTCCTTTATTCAAAATTTCATTGATTTGTGCTTCACTGACTTTCCACAAGCGCAGTTTTTCTTTGGCAGCATTAAAGAGTGCAGGATTTACCTCTTTGTATTTTGCAGCTTCAATCAGTTCGCTCTGTGCAGTTATCAGTTCAGGTGAATAGATAGTTGCTAATTTTTGCCCTTTATTTACTTGTTGTCCGGTGAAGTCTATAAACAACCTTTCTATTCTGCCTGAATAGTTTGCAGTAATAACGGCCAATCGTTGTTCATTTACGGCAACTTTTCCAGTGAGGTGAATTTCGTGTTCGGGCGATACGGTTTTCACTTTTTGGGTTTGCACATTGGCCAAAGCAATTGCTTCAGGGGACATACTGTATACAAACGGGTTGCTGTCACCTGCACCTGATCCGTGAGTCAGGGGGGTTAAATCCATCCCACAGAGCGGACATTTCCCCGGCTCGTTTTGCCTGATTTGGGGATGCATTGAACAGGTATAGGTTATTTCTTTAGCTTGTTCGTGAGCTTGCGTTGCATCAGGGCTATAATCTGTTTTAAATATCAGCCATCCCAAAAACAAGCCAGCAATCAGTACCAGGCTGAGTTGTACAACTCTGTTGTTAAATATATTTTTCATTTTCTTAAATTTTATTTATTAACGACCCATCAATCGGTCCATCATAGCTACAGCTATATTTCCGTCTATGAGCGCGTCCAGATGTTTTAATCGGTAATCCAGGAGTTGTTGTTGCATTCTCAGCACTTCTTCAAAGTTGCTCCCTTCAGTGGTATATTGGGAAATGAGAATATTCAGCGCCTGGTTTGCCAAAGAGGTTTGTTCCTGATACAACTTTACCCTTCTATCGGCATCTTTATAATCTTTTAAAGCATTTTCATAACTCACCATCAATTGGTTACTCACATCCTGCTTCTGTTTAACCACAGCTTGACGCATATAATCAGATTCCCTGACAGATGATGTATATTTTTTTCGCCAAAGCGGAATAGTAACCGTTGCCATGGGCATTATCATATTTTTACCGTTCATCATGCTTTCATTATTGGCTCTCGCCTGAAAAACATCATACTGCAATCCCAATCCAATCATTGGCAATCCCATTTTTTGGTTCATTTTTCCTTGTGCAATAAAGGCTGCTTCTTCCTCTTCCAACATTTTCAACATGGGGTTGTTGCTTTTTATGCTCTCAGGAATTTCATTTAACGAAATCGGCATTTGAGCAGCTATAATCGTATCTGACAAGATTACAGCCTCATCCGTCCCCCTGTTGAGCAGTTGATTGAATCGGGCAGTTAGCGGAATTTTACTGTCCTCCAATAGCGCAAGGCTGTTTCTCAGCTCGTTCAATTCCATTTGCACACGCAAAACATCAATCATACTGCCACTGCTGCTTCCCATATTGTCTGCTCCACCCATTTGGGGTCTGTTTCCGGAGGGTCTACTGCCAGCTGGTGTTTGCCCTTGCACACCCATTCCTCCCATACCATCGCCGGAAGCGTTTGTGTTTTGATTGCCTGAACCTCGCATAGCTCCTGAACTGCCCGAGCCTCCACTGCTTTGACCACCACTCCTATAACGGGAAACAGCTATCTGCTCCATTGTTTTCAGCAACTCAATGTTTTCTTTGGCAATGGAAATTTCTTTTTCCAATAATTGCAAGGCATACCAGTTTGCCCGCACTTCATAATAAAGCATGGACTTGGCTTCATTAAACTCTTCAAACCTTGCCTTGGCCATTAATGTCATTTCATCCTGGGCAGCACTCAGTGTCCCAAACCAGGGGAACATTTGCATGAATGAAATTTCGGCAACCTGATTGCCAATATACCGCTCCATGGGCTCAATAAATATCCCAAATGAAATTTGTGGATCCGGCAGTGAGCCCACTTGAGGCACCCGTTCCAATGATGCCTGATACTGAAAGTATTTGGATTTCAGGTTTGGGTTGTTTTCTGCCCCAATAATCAAGTAATCGTCAAGTGTCTGACCAATTGCGTTTCCTGTAATCAGGAACAGCATTAACAAATATGTTATTTTAGTTTTCATCTTGTTTCTCTTTTAATTAAATATTCTTCCCTTGCGGCATACAATACCGGAACAACAAATAAGGTAATTAAAGCAACCGTCATACCTCCAAAAGCAGGTATGGCCATGGGTATCATAATGTCAGCTCCCCGTCCGGTGGAAGTGAGTATGGGCAACAAAGCCAACAAAGTGGTGGCTGTGGTCATTAAACAAGGCCTTACCCTCTTCATTCCGGCCTCCATCACTGCTTTCCTTATTTCACCGATGTTTTCAGGCTTGTGTTTTTTGAAACTTTGCATCAGATAAGTGGAAATAACCACGCCATCATCAGTCGCAATTCCGAATAAAGCGATAAAACCTACCCAAACCGCTACACTCAGGTTGTAAGATTTCATCTGAAACAGCTCCCGCATATTGGTCCCAAACATGGAGAAATCCATAAACCAACTTTCGCTATACAACCAAAGCATTACAAAGCCCCCTGCAAATGCCAAAGCAATTGCAGAAAAAATCATTAGTGAAGTTGAAGTAGATCGAAATTGAAAATACAAAATGAGGAAAATCAATGCCAGCACGATAGGCACTACAATGGCCAGGCGTTTTTCTGCCCTGACCTGATTTTCATAACTTCCCGAAAAATGATAACTCACTCCGGCAGGTACAATTAATTCACCCGAAGCGATTTTTTCTTTCAGGTAGTTGTCGGCATCTTCCACAACGGTCACTTCTGAAAAACCATCCCTTTTGTCCAGGAGGACATAGCCCACCAAAAAGGAATTTTCTGCCCTTATCATCATGGGCCCGGGACGATAATCAATTTCTGCCAGTTCACCCAATGGTATTTGCTGACCTGTGGGTGTGGGTATTAATATGCGCTTCATTACTTCGGGATTGTCACGCCATTCCCTTGCATATCTTGCACGTATGTTGTAGCGTTCACGCCCCTCAACGGTAGTGGTTAAAGGCATTCCGCCTAAAGCCACTTCCAGGTACATCTGCACATCGGCTACATTCAATCCATAACGTGCAATGGCCACGCGGTCTATGTCTATTTCCAGGTAAGGTTTGCCCAAACTCCTGTCAGCATAAACCGCTTCAGATTTTACGGTAGGCACTTCTTTAAGCAGTTGTTCTACATTCAAGCTAAAATCTTCAATGCTTTTTAAATCAGGCCCAAAAACTTTTAACCCCATTGGTGCGCGCATACCGGTTTGAAGCATGACCAAACGGGTTTCAATGGGCTGCAATTTTGGTGCGGAAGTCACCCCCGGAATATCATTTGTGGCATTGAGTATTTCAGTCCAAATATCATCCGGTGTCTTAATGTGGTCACGCCATTGGCGGAAGTATTGACCCCTTCTGTCAGGAATGAGCTCGCCATTTTTATCTTTTACAAATTCCCCTTCCTGATCCACTTTAAAGCGCAACGGATAGCCGTTTTCATCATTGATGAATTCGGTTTTGTAAAGTATGATGTTTTCAAACATGGAAACAGGTGCGGGGTCTAAAGCACTTTCCACACGACCCGCTTTTCCAACCACCATTTCCACTTCGGGTATTGCCTGTACCCGCATATCCAATTGCTGTAAATATTTGATGTTGGCTTCCACTCCGGAATGGGGCATTGAGGTGGGCATCAACAAAAATGAACCTTCATCCAGGGCGGGCATAAATTCCTTTTCCATTCCCGGAAAGGAATGTGATAAGGAGCTCCAGACAGCATTGGTTCGGATATTCCAACCGATATTATCTGCGGCTTTTGGTATAAACCCAAAAACACGGTCAAAACCCAACCAGATATTTACACCAAGCAGGATAATAATAACCGGCAAGAGCAGGAAAACTTTTTTATGCTCCAGACACCAACTCAAAAGAGTGGGATAAAAACGGATAAAGACTTTAAAAACACTTAAAACCACCCCGATTATCAAAATAATAAAAATGAAGTTAAGCAACAGACTATTGGTCACACCCAGAGGCATCCATTGCTGGGCCAGTAACCACGATACTGCTATAGTAACAATAGCAATGGTTATCAAACTGTGGTGACGATTGAAAAATGTGTTTGCTTTTTCAGAGGATAGTCTTTGCTCTTGGGCGAGAAATCCGATGATGTTGTTTACCCCCAGTATTATAAGCACCACACCCGCCCAAACTGACCACCAAAGCACTACAAAACCCAAAATGATTAAAAGAAAGTTCAAGACCACCCGGTAGAACCTGCGTGTTGTTTTAAGTGAAAACAACCAATGGGCAAAAGCAGGCAACATAAACAAGGTGATAATCAATGCTGCGACCAAGGCAAACGTCTTGGTATAGGCCAGTGGGCCAAATAGTTTCCCTTCGGCTGCCTGTAAGGTAAACACGGGAAGGAAACTCACAATAGTAGTAGAAACAGCCGTGAGAATTGCTGATGCCACTTCTGTGGAAGCGTTGTAAACCGTTGTAATCAGCGGTTGGCCTGGTGGTGCTTCATCAGTGTGCCGGAGAATATTCTCACTGAGAATAATCCCTAGATCCACCATCGTCCCAATGGCAATAGCAATACCGGAAAGCGCCACGATATTGGCATCCACATTCAGGTATTTCATCATTATAAAACACATCAGTACGGCAAGTGGCAACAAAGCAGAAATCATCAGGGAAGCCCTTAAATGGAACACCATAATGATGATGACAATAATGGTAATCAAGATTTGAAGGCTGATGGCCTCATTGAGTGTGCCGAGAGTTTCATAAATCAATTCGGTGCGGTCGTAAAAAGGCACAATGGTGACTTTTGAAACTGTGCCGTCTTCAAGTACTACTGAAGGCAATCCCGGACTTATTTCATTGATTTTATCTTTGACGTTTTGAATGGTTTTCAAGGGGTTATCGCCATAGCGTGCTATCACTACACCTCCCACTGCTTCTACCCCGCCCTTATCCAAAAAACCACTGTGCCCGCGGGGGGCAGGACCAATATTCACCTTGGCAATGTCACGGATTCTAATGGGGATATTGTCTGTAACCTTTACGACAGCTTGCTCTATATCCTGAAGGTTTTTTACATAGCCCAACCCCCGCACATAATATTCCACCAAATTCATTTCGACAGTATTTGCCCCAACGTCCAGGTTGCTGTTTCTGATGGCATCAGTGACCATCATCATACTCACATCGTGGGCTTTCATGGCTACTGGGTCAAGGTCAACCTGATATTCCTTTACAAAACCGCCAATGGAAGCCACTTCAGACACTCCCCCGGCAGCCGTAAGTGCATATCTCACATAATAGTCCTGAATCGTCCTGAGTTCATGCGGGTCCCAACCCCCGGCGGGTTTACCGTTTTCATCCCGGCCCTCAAGGGTGTACCAAAACACCTGCCCCAATGCTGTGGCATCAGGCCCCAAAGTGGGGGAAATTCCCTCGGGGAGCATATCGGCAGACAAGGAATTGAGTTTTTCCAAAACCCTTGTCCTGCTCCAGTAATATTCTATGTCTTCATCAAAAATGATGGCGATGAATGATAGCCCAAACATGGAAGTACTCCTCACGGAAGTCACCCCGGGCAATCCAAGCAATGAAGTTGTTAGCGGATAAGTAATCTGGTCTTCCACATCCTGCGGGCTCCTGCCCATCCATTCTGTATAAACAATTTGCTGATTTTCGCCAATATCAGGTATGGCGTCCACCGGCACAGGATCCCTTGGCAGAAAATCGATGTCCCAATTGAACGGGGCGGTTACTATTCCCCAACCAACAAATAGCACCAGCAGCAATGCTGTAACAAGCTTGTTTTCGAGGAAGAATTTTATGAGTTTTGAAAGCATAAAAAAAGATTTTGAATTTTAGCAAATAACAACTGCAGGGCCTCAAAGAATCCTACAATAAGCTTCAGCAAGAAGCCCAACTAAAATTAAAATCAGATTAAGTATGTTTCATTAAGTATGCACAAATCGCTAACAAGCTTGGGCGGCGAATAGTGATCAAAAGGGAGGTGTTTTTCAGAAAGCGGCTCAAAAAGACTTATATAGGAATAGCTGAACAACAAGGCAAACTGAAGTGTCTGCAACTCGTGCTTATCGAGAGAAACTTTCAATTCTTCCTGACCTTCCACGGTGATGGAGATGTCTTCACAACAACTTGGCTTTTTAACAGTGTATTCAGCAGTTATGGATTGCATTTCCATCCCGCATTTTTTGACTTCAGAAAAAATGGCTTTGTCAACCAAATTGCCACCACAAAAGTGCATATCCACAGTAAAAGACATCGTGGAAAACAGCACTAAAAGCGCCATTATAGGACTTATTATTTTCTGAAAAATGGCTTGCATAATAAGCAAATATAAGGATTTTTTTGATTGATTGTATTTTTTACAAAACCTTAACTATTTGGTTTTGTGGTTTTGATGGTAAATAGTTCTTAATATTTAGGATTACTTTAGTTATAAGAAGAGCTTATCGAAAATATCTTTAAGCTTTGCAGGAACAGAATCGGGAGTCATTTGGCAGATGATGTTATACTCGTAGTCAGAGATTTTCAGAATCTCATAATTGGTTATCCTAAATTTTATACTTTGGTTGTTAGCTCTCTAAAATATCATTTTCTATCTATCGTAAATTATTTTGCCCAAACCATTTTGTTACAAACCTTTTACCTTTTGGGTCAATGACAGTTAATCTGGTTTTTTTAAACTTTTTAGTTTCTTCGTCATAAAATCCAAAGTGTTTGGTGTCTTTGAAAATTAAGTTTTTAAAATGTTCAGGGTTTATAGGTTTGTTTTCAAATTCTTCTCGGTATTTATTAAAGTCCAAATGTCTTTTAATTGAATTTCCAGCTACTTTTTCTTCTAACTCAATTCTTCGTATAAAAATTGGTTTGTTTCCAACATTGGTTAAAGTAACTACACATCGAGAAGTATCCTTTGACTTTACTTTATAACTTTGAATTAATAATTTTTTCTTTTCGCTCTTTATCTTGTTGTATATATTCCATCCTAAACTTACTAACGATATTAGTAAAGCTATAATTGAAATGAATAGTTTATAATCCATTTATGGGTCGTTTTTAAGATCCATTGTTATGCGCTGGCGTTATTATTCCAAAACTCAACAATACTATCGGTTATTACTTTTTTGTTATTAAAAAAATGATTGATATCTGAAGACTCTTTTTTATCAAAAAAAAAGAATTCAATAGTGTCCACTTTGTTGTTCTCTTTAATAATTTTCATTATGTGGGAATCATTATTTGGTGATAAACCAATGAATGTAATTTTTCCCTTTATTGATTTAAGCTTATTTACAGCATAATCAATTGAAAATTTTAAATCTGGCTCTTGCGTTTTTAAAATAACAGCTTCATAAAGCTTTTTTACTATATCATTATCTGAATTTTTCCATTCTTCAATTTGAAGACTTATCTCTGGATTTTCTTGCATTCCTTTGGCAAATTTTTCTATTGCTGAATTTGCAAGTTCGGGCTGATTTGCAGAGAAAAGTTTAAATGCTCCAGAACTTCCAGTTATAGAATTAGAAAATGCATGTTCATATCCTTTAATTACAGGCGTTTTCTCAGCTGGTTTATCAGACAATCGATTTCTAAAACTATTAGAATCATAAACTGGGGCAAGTATATGAAATGCACCATGAAGATATAACACATTTCTACCTGTTGCTAACTCAACATTCTTATCGTAATTTGTTGTGAAAATATTATCGAAAGAGCTTATGTAATCAACAACTTTGTCAGGAAATTTTAAATGTAATTTATTTATTTTTCCTTTATTAAAGATTGAATCTAAAAACAGCCTTCTTAAAAACTCTTGAAAATAATATCGCTCTGGATTTATAATTTTATTTTTTCGACAATGTAATTCATTTAGCAAAAAATAATATTCAAAGCCTATATCCGAAATAGTAGCATTTTTTAAATATTTTTTTTTGAAACTATCTAACTCTTCCTTTTCATCATTTAATACAGCTAATTGGTCATAATCTCCATTTACGAAATTAGGAATTGCTGAATGTAAAATATAAAACCACGTTTCAATTTCTTTAGGGTAAACTTCTGATGAAAAGTCGTCATTTTTCAAATAGAATAAAGCTCTTTCAATTATGCTCTTGTTTGTATATTCAAATCCCCCGAACTGAATATCAATTCCGTTTCCGATTATTATATTATTCATTTGGCTATTTTTCACTAGTGCATAACGTGTCTCGCGTATGGCTCGTTGTGGAAAATGTCCGCAGGACTTTTCCGTCGTAGCCGAAAGATAGCAAAAATGCGGGGAATTTCCGATAGAAAATCAGCCGCAATGGGCTATACACGATGTTGAACTAAACCTAAAGGTAGCTTCAAGCAACCCTCGCTGCCATTCACTACCTTTAGGGTATTGTATAATCTTCA